>PVBE012046973.1_pt1 | contig 85098 bp, 54 predicted proteins | sample 1631181 | NCBI WGS metagenome assembly PVBE01 (sample SAMN08397723, study PRJNA350692) | Marine metagenome, whole genome shotgun sequencing project. | isolation source: water | place: Pacific Ocean | collected 2012-04 | reverse complement strand
GTTCCACGCAGCAACCGTCAAAGCCGAACAGCCGCTTGAGGAATCGGATCCCGTTTCTCCGTCCGAACCGAACAACAGCGAGGTCGTTTCGTCGGAGGCTAGGATCCGCGCATGGTGGCGAACTCATGAGCGCGAAACTCATGCGGATCGACCAGAAGACGATGTGCTAACTGCCTGCTTTGAGGAGTTGATCGACGAGCTTGCAAGAGACCTTGTGGACAGCAAGTGTTCAACGGGTCTTATGGCACAAAAGTAAACACGTATCGATCAAAGGAGTGCGGTTCATCTCGGTTAACTGGAACCCAGCCCGTTCTAGGAGGGCTGTGAATTCTGTGTGGCTGCGCACCGTTCCACCCGTCCAGATCATCTGTTCGAGATCTCGCATTTTGACGACCCGATCGACACCGTTGCGTTCATCCAGTACACCGTAGGGTCAGTTAACCAGGCTCTGAGCCATTATCGAAAAGGAACTTTATGCCATAGCAAGCAACTGAATGGTACTTATCTCATTGCAACCAATTGGCTGTAAGTTTCTCGAATCTGTCACCTCTCCCGCTTGCGGGAGAGGTCGCGGTTTCAACCGCGGGAGAGGGTCATGCGCATTTACAATGTGGGTCAGCGACGCGAGAAACCCTCTCCCGGCCGCTACCGCGTCCGACCTCTCCCGCAAGCGGGAGAGGTGCGAGTTACCATCGTGGGCCCCTTTTAGGGGCCTTCCTCATACTACCGGCTCTGCCGGTAGTCCCTAATTGTTCCACATCAACTCTCCTTGTCGAGACTCGTGTCTTCGGCCCAAAATACGAGCTTCCGACTACGGTTGTCAGATCCGTCTCAAAACCACCTCTTTCACCAGCACGCGCATCGGCTCGAACTGGGCACCGGCGTGCACCTGGAATCCGATGCGGCCGTGGTCGGACGTGTCGTCGCGCACGTCAGCCACCTTCTTGCCGTTAAGGAAAATCATGTGACGGTTGCCCACTGCACGAATCAAGAGAGTGTTCCAGCCTTCACGGTTGACCAGCGCCGCGTCGGTGTTGACCGCCAAAAACATCTTACCTGTGCAGTAGAGGCTGCCCGTTAGCGCGAACGGTTTCTTGTATTCGAGGACATCGGCCTGGAAGGCCTTCTTGGCGGACTGGTATCGATACCAGACACCCGTATTTGCGGGCCACTCGACCTTGAACGTGACCTTGAGTTCGAAGTCATCGTATGACTGTGTGGTGAGCAGATCGCCGGGCTCGTTGTTCGGGCCCTGCCGACCGATCAGGATGCCGTCCTTGACTTCCCAGCGAGCGTCGCCTTCCGCTTTCCAACCGCTCAGATCCTTTCCATTGAATAGAGCGGCGGTGGCGACCGTTGGATCCGTGGGGCGGCCGGCGGACCAGCGGATTCCGCGAGCGACCAACTGACGGTATGTCGCGTGTTGGTAAGCGTTTCTGTCGTGACCCAGCTGGAGATAAAACACACGACTGTTGCCGTACGATGTGACCCATGCGAGTTCGGGGTCGCTGGTGGCGTTGCTTGTCGTCAACAGGACGTTGGCCTTCGGGTCGGTGTCGTAGTCGCGGTAGGTTTCATCGTGAATCTCGAAGTCCTGCAGGCCACTTACGATCGGATGGTCGTGATCGGCTACCTTTACGTGGATGTCTTGATCGTGCAGAAAGCCCGATTTGGCGATCGTTTTGCCATTCACAACCTGGTCTTTAAGATGGTACTTGCCGCCGATGATCTTGGCGTACTGGGGCCAGTTCGCGTGGGCCGCTAACGTGTGATGCAGCGCCACGACGCCGACACCAGACTGCAGCAACGCGACAAAGGCCTCTTGCTGCTGCGACGTGATTCCCTTGGCCCACATGTCGTAGAAAACGATGACGTCGTAGTCCTTGGCCAGTTTGGGAGTGAGCAATTCGCCGGCTGCCGGGAAGACAGCCTTGGTGTACGTAACATCCGGGATCGCATCGAATAGGGCGTAAAACGGTTCTTCTGCAAAGCCGTGTCCCCCGGTCACTAATAAGACTCGGATCTTGTCTTCAACAACTGCCTCGCCAGCCGAGGCCGCCCGCATCGAACAAGCCGTCACGGCTACCGCCAAAAATAGAATGCATAGTGTTGAGAATCTCATTCATCCGTCTCCATGAATTGCGCCAGCCGAACAGAGCAGCTGCCGTCACATTTCTAGTAATTGCCTTTCAAGAGCCAAGATCCTGTCACTTCTCCCAAGGGAGAGATGACAGGATGTAGAAACCGCTGCAAACCGACAACTTAAGAGCGATACGATCTTTAGGGTGAAAGAACTGATGTCAACAATACGATCCATAGATCTCATGCTGACAATTCCTATTTCCAACATCTTTATTTCCAACAAACGTCGAATCCGATATCGCGCAGGCCCTGCTCCACTTCCGCTGGACTGCGGTCGTCAGTGACGGGAAACTGCTGTCGGTGGCTTTGGTCGGTCTGTTCTGTTTGGTATCCGCCTGGAGCCGTGGAGCTGCCGGCACTCATCTGAGTGATACAAATCGACGCCAGCCGATGCCGCAAGGCCGGCGATTCCCGTGTGGAGAGAACCAAATGGGCTTGAGGGAAAGCCAGTCGAAGGAAGCAATAGAGCCGGATAAACGTCTCATCGTCCACGCGGAATGACGATTCGAATCCGTCGGGGGCTTTATGGATCCTGGGTAGACTGAATGCCAGACGGACATCGGGAAAGCGAGTTTGCAAATACAGCCCGTGTCGAACCATCGCAAAGACATCCTGCGCCGGGTCACTTAGTCCTAAAAGGACACCCAGTCCCAAGCGAGCCATTCCTGCCTCGGCAGCACGCTCGGGTGCCTCTAACCGCCAATCGAACGCCTTCTTGCTTCCTCGCCGATGGTAGCGAGCGTAAAGGCGTTCATCGTATGTTTCCTGGTACAGGGTGACGCCACTGGCGCCGGCGAGGACCAATTCAGCATACGACGCTGTACTTTGCGCAGCGAGTTCGATGGTCACGTCGAATCCTGCGGCTTTCAGATCCCGAATGATCTCAGCAAAGTATTCGGTCGTGGTCAATCTGGGAAAGTCTCCCGCCACCAACACGAGTCTTCGTATGCCGCGCTTCCACAGAACTTGCGCCTGACTAAGTGCTTCCTGTTTGGAAAGATGCTCACGCTGGAGTTCATTCGGATAGCGAAACCCACAGTACAAACAATGGTTTGTGCAGTAGTTGGACAGGTAAAGCGGTGCATAAAGCACCATCTGCCTCGCACCCTTCCGTCGAGGCTGGCCTGGGAGTTCGTTCGCCGCGGCCGGTGATCGACGCGGCTCACACTGGTGAGGACCACTGAAATGTTCGACGGTAAGGCTGGTTGCCAAACGCGTGAGTTCTTCCAGCGGAACATCGGAACGAAGTGAATCTTCCAGTTCCGTCAGTTCGAAATCAACCGTTTGGGGCCAAGATGTCTCGGATGGCGACACTACCTGAATCGCTGCTCGTGGAGATCGAGGCGCCCGTGCTGGACGGCCCGCCAGTTCGTTTGCTGTCAGATCCAATACGTCTATGAGGGCTCGGTCTGTCGGAGCAAGCGTCTGCAGACCTTGGTTCAGCAGATGATAGCGCCAGCGGTCAAGTTTGTCGGCAAGAACCAGACGGCCGTCAGCAGCAGGGTCGCACTCGCCCGCCAGCGCCGCCTCGGCTTCGCCCAGCAGATGCAGATGGCTGGAGGCGTGTTCATCACGCTCGACGATCCAGTCGGCGAAGTCAGTCAGCGTTTGGCGGCTTTGGATGCTCATTGGTGGCATGGTCTTCCGTGATCAAGTCTTTCGAAATCGAGACCAGACGTTATCTTGTCTCATCGGCTCTTGTCAGTGGTGCGTCCGCGCGGCCACGACGAGAGCGACTGGCTGAAAGTATCGGTTGTGACGCTCGGATCGCCTTCCAATTGCATCACGACACTGATCGCAACGCGATCGTCACGCTCGGCGTGGACTCGAACGGCCAACATCCGAGTTCCTCGATTGGATCGCTCGGTGGTTGTTGGGGGGTCTGTCGAGACCACTTCGAATTCGGCGCCCGGCGGCGACAGCAGCTCCACGACCAGTGTCTTGTCGCGTTGCTTGAGGATGGCCTTCGCACCGCGGAGCGTGATCGTGGCCGGAGTCACCATGCCCCACCGGACTTCACCCAAGACACCTGACAGTTCGTCGCGAACATGGATGGCGCGGCGATTGACGAGCTCGATGCCCCTTCGTGCCGACTCGACCTGTCCAGCGTAGGCATCCGTCATGTCGACAATCGCCGTCGCGCGATCTTCCTTTGAACTGAACGCGACGATGCGGCAAACGGCCTTTGAGTTCTGCAGTTTGTCATCTACCACGAGTGTGTTGTGGCTACGATTGTTCAAACGATAGTAAGACCATCGCTGGCGACCGAAATAGCCTCGGAGATTGTAGTTGTCGGACCCGAGGTCAGTCGCCCAGCGAACACCTCCAGCATCCAAGACGAACGAGCCGATATCCAGATGGCCGTGATTGGTTTGATTGTCGCCTCCCTTCGCCCCAACGTAGACGGCGTCCTCGTCATTCCAAGCGCTCCGCATGGTGACCACATCCTGGCGGCCGCGGAACAGTGCATCGAGTGGTGTTTGGGCGTCGTCGTCCTTTGGACGCTGATAGAAAGCGATCTCCAGAGGAAAGAAACGATCGAGACGACGTGCTTTGATATCGTCTAACGAGGCCGTGAAAATACTCTGCAGACGCCCGACGTGCCAATGCGAGTAGGACGTGTTGTCATATTTCTGCGCCAAGATCCACATTGCTGCGGCGGGGCGTGAATTCGAACCGGCGTCGGCATAATTGAAGTACAGGTTGTTCGGCCCCAACGTGTGCATCCTATAGTCACCAGTCACTTCCAAGCCCGGCGATTTCGAAATGCCGAGGTCGTTGTCCAGGGCAGTCGAAAGCGCCTTGATTGTGAGGCACGTGTAGGTCGTTCCGTATTGCCAATAGGTCGGCCCCTCGGGATAGGCACCGTCAGGTGGATAAACGCTCAGACCGCGCGGGATACTCTTTCTAGCGAAATGGATGATTCTCGCTGCAAGTTCGGCTTCGTCTTCCGCAATGGCGAGAGCCCCCATAAGCATCCCGCTGTTGCAGACCTCGTTCCAATTGTTGTTGCCCGTCGTCCACCATCCACTGTTGGTATAGATCTTGAGACCCTCATTCAATCCAAGTCGGACGATTGCCTCGCGAATTGACTTGCCGTCGTCCGAGCTAATGACGTCGTACAGCCAGTCGTAGCCAATGGCTAGGGCAGTCGTCATCTCTGCCGTGTCAAGAAAATGAGACGGGTTCCAGTCTTTGAAACGAGTGGCTATCAGCATCTCGCCAACGGCAGCTTCGGCAAACCTCTTGTCGTCCGTCCAACGATAGGCCATCGCCAGTGTTGTTACACGTTCTATGCACTTCCGCGATTGCGCCAAGAGTCGCTTCCCGTCGGGAATCTCATAGCGGATCGGACTGCTCGACAGCATCGCTTCTGCATTGACGGTGTTCTGCTTCACCAGACGCTGCAGCAACTGATCGGACTCTGCGGCGTCTCGCACAGACCGCTCCATCTCTTTGGTAAACAACAATCGCGGATGCTCCGCTTTCAGCGACTTGAGCAGGGCGATCGAATCGTCCCTGTCAGCACTCTGCGCAGGCGCGAGCAACACCGACAAGACGAGGGAACTCGACAAGCTGATGACGTATCGCCGACTCATCGTTCTACTCGTTCTCGATCTGCCGAACTTGCGAGCAACGTTCTTACGTGCAGCCTTTCGTTTCATGATCCAGGGCCCTTACGCAGCGTGGCGAGGTAGGCAATCAGGTCGAGCAATTCTGGCTCGGACATCGTGATTTCGAGCGATTCAGGCATGAGCGATCGATTCATGCGCCGTCGCTGTTCGACATCCCCCAACTGAACTCTGTCGATTATTCCAGAAGGCGACGTGACGATCAGTTCGTCGCCTTGGCGCGCTACGCCGCCCACGAGCATTCGACCCTGTTGCGTGACGATCAACTCCAGCATAAAGCCGGTCTTGATCGCTTTGCTTGGATACAAGATCGAGTCGATCAGGTATTCAACTGGGTTCGTGGCGGCCACGCCATCGAGAGGGGGTCCCGCAAACTCAGCTTGTCCGCCGAATCGATGGCAGCGGTGGCACACCTGGCTACGAAACACCAGCCGTCCCAGAAGCGGGTCGCCCTGGTTTTGCTGCTCAATCAACCGCGCCCGCAGACCGCTTTTTCGGCGAGCCACTGCCGGGTCCTTTTCCGCGGCGTACAGCTGTGCCAGAATCTGCTGCGAACCGGGCGAGGCTGCCACAGACTGCTCGCGTAATCTCAGTGCAGCCTCAAAGTCGGCGCCGCGCGCCGTCAGTCCAGCCTCGGCCGTCTTTAATAACTCGGCAACAGCGGTGCGGTCGGTGTGATTACGCAGACACCGCAGCGCGACCAGCGCGAGCTTCCGTGAGGGCGAGCCGCACAGTTCCAACCACGCCTGCCTCGATAACTTCTTTTCGATCTGGGAAAGGCTGACGACGGTTTCGAGCCGGTGCTCCAGCGGCGCGTCACTGTCGCCGAGTAACTTCCAGCCCAATTCGATGCAGGCCTGATCGCCGGCACCGATCATGGTGAGCACGCGGTGCGCCTCGGCCCGGACTTCAGTGTGTTCATCTCGCATGAGTCGGCCAAGGACGACAACGGTATCAGGTCCTGGTTGGTCCACAGCCAAGAGATCCAATGTGCCGAGTTTTTCGTCGCGTGTGACCAGCGGTACCTCTCCCTTGGCCATTCTGCTCCAGAAACGGTCCAGCGTGTCACCCCAGGCGTCCCGTGTTGACGGTGGCATCAGGCGACGAAGAACGGCCACACCGCGAATCGTCTCTTCGGCCGAGAGATCTCGCTTCAGTGCCGAGATGACGGGTTGCTTGAAACTCGCGTGAGGCCAACGTTCCGCGGCAGCGAGTAATTCTGCCAACGGCGCGCCGCGCGGTTCAGAAATCAATCCGACAAGTGCCTTGCGGGCAGCTTCGGCGCGCACATCTTCATGGAAGGCTTCGTCCAATGCGATCAATCCGGCCAAGCGGACATCGGAGTCTCTGTCCGTCAGGAGGTTTTCGAAAGCGGTCGAGTTTCCGAGGCGAGCGACTTCGAGTGCGGCGCGGTAACGAAGCCGTGGCGACGCGGTTGCTCCTCCCCGAAGCGCATTTGCCACGGCACGTAGCCGCTCAGTCTTCGTTGTCAGGCCGATGGCGGCTTCCAACTGAACCGCTGGATCCGGGTCATCGACGAGTTGTTCGAGTTTCGCTGGGCGCTCGTCTTGCTCGCGCAAGAGTTGAATCGCCAATCGTCGCACACGCCAGTCCGGATGTTCCAGTCCTTTTTCCATGAAGGACGAAGCATTCGGCCATGCGCTTTGCCGGAGTGTCCACAGCGCTTCGGATGCCCCCAACGCGTTTGGCTGTGTGAGGTGCTGGGCGAGTTTTTCCGCGGCGGCCGGCCCGGTGGCCAGCAGCTCATTCCGTGCAATCTGACGCGTCAAGTGATGCCGGCTCGCCAGTCCGGTATTCATCGCGCTTGCGGCAGAAGCCGGTTGCGTCGCGGCATCTTTGCCAACGTACGAGATCTTGTACAAGCGGCCGGTCAGGTCGTTCTCGTCGTCCATTCCGTACCAATCGAGTACGTAGAGGTTGCCGTCGGGAGCCAAGGCGATCTGCGTGGGCCGGAAGCGTGGATCAGTGGTGGTTAAGAACGGCTCGCTTTCGATCAGGTTTCCACGCTCGTCAACCACATGTCGCAGGATCACGTGATTGGCCGATGGAAACCCGTGAACTCCCCAGTTGGGAACCAGCAGATTTCCCCAGAACTGTTCGGGGAAGGCCGACGAGTAGTAAGCCAAGACCGTGGTATGAGCCCCCGGCGGATTCTCCCAAACGGGCGGTGCCAATGGATGCTTGCCGGCCAGCCAGGGCCAGTCGACCGGGCGCGTTTGAAAATGGTAGTCGGCGCCGGGGATCGCGTGGATCAAACGGTTAGGATTACCCTCGCCGTTGGAAAGCACCCACAACTGGCCAAAGGGATCGATATCAAACGAAAACGGCGCACGCATTCCTTGAACGAGTAGTTCGATATCAGAACCATCGGGTTTGAACCGAAAAACCGCGCCAGTGTTGCCGCGCACGGAAACCTTGTTGTTTGGGCCGGACAACTTCGTGGGATGGTCTCCCACGCAGAGATAAACCAGCCCGTCCGGGCCAATAGTAACGCGGTACATGCCGAAAGGATTCCATGGAGTTTCGGCATCTTGCACAATTGCCTGCCGTTTGGCCGCCCGGCCGTTCTCATCCAGTTCGGCCGTGAAAACCTGATTGAGGTTCGTCGCCCAGAGTCGACCATTACGAACGGTCAGACCCATCACGGGATCAGCGAAGCCAACGGCGACTTCCGTTCGCCGAGCGACGCGACCATCAGCATTCAACTCGAGTCGGACAACGGGATTCGATGGCGAGCTGACGGGAGCACCTTTGGCACCGTAACGGTAGGTGTGGGCCAGGCTGGCGTAGATTCGGCCCTGTTCGTCCAACGCCATGGTCATCGGGTTGACCAAATCGGGCTCGGCGGCGACAAGCCGGATTTCGAAACCCTCCGGCAGGTGAAATGTCTCCAGGGCCTCCGTTGGTGACAGTATGGGATGACTCTCGGACGACGGAGGCGGTGCGGCATCGATGGCGATACAAAGGCACAGCCAAGCTACTGCTGGAAGAATCCAGGGCTCAATAATTCTGAATCGAGTTCGCATGGTTTTCAGTCGAGCGGGTTGAATGGTTACGCTGCGTGCTACAGGCACAGCATGTAGGCCACCAGGTCTTGTTTCTCTTGGACAGTCAGCTTCAGTTGGAGGACCAGGTTGAAAAACTCCACCGCGTCGTGCAGTGTCATCAAGCGACCATCGTGCAAGTACGGTGGCGTGTCTTTGATGCCGCGCAAAGGAAAGGTCTTGATCGGACCTTCCGGCCGTCCAGTATAGAAACGCTCAACCTTGAGGTCATGCATGTAGTCGTCGACGAAGGCTGGTCCGGAATGGCAGAGGACACACTGGGCCTTGCCGAAGAAGAGCTGTTCGCCTCGCAATTCGGCTCTTGTGGCCTTTTCAGGAGTCAATCGCATTAACGGTCCCAGCTTCGGAGCGGGTGGGAAGTCGAGTATGGCGTTGAAGTCGCCCATACGGTTGGTGACTGGACGCTGCACGCCTCGCGGGCCGATGGCTTGCTGCATACCGGGGTCGCCATCAAAATACTCCTCCACCTCAGAAAAGTGGTCCATGCTGCGGATGGACCGTTTCGAGGCGAGTTGCATCAAGTTGTAGTTGCCACGCATTGTGGGAGTGTCGACGCGCAACCGGGACTGGTTCGGTCGCGTATCGGGTGCCAACTCGAAAGCTCCGTTGGTATGGCCGTTGACGTGGCACGACAGGCACGCCACGCCGGTACTGGGCGAAACCGTCACTCGGTGGATCGTCTGGTTGAACCAGGTTGTCGGCGTCGGTCGCAACAGTTCTTTGAGGCCTTCCATTTGCTCAGGGGTCAACAGGCCGTCGAAGATTTCAAAATAGTTGCCCAGAGTAATCTCCCGCCCTCGAGTTACGTCTCCTAGCTCTTTGTGCGTTGTCAGGAACATCGGCGGCGGGAACTCTGGCAGGTAGGCGTCGGGGATGTCGAAGCCCACGTCGAACCGCTCGTGTTCGGGATGGGCCGTGACCCAAGAATCGGGGAAGACCATGTGTGCGGTGGTGGCCAACGGATGCGCCAGCGGTTTGTACGGAAAGAGGTCTTTGCGCTTGATGTCCGCAGGGCTCATCTGCCCCAACTTTTCGAACGAGGCGGCTCCTTGCGGAAGCCGGCTTACCGGGCCCTTCATGATCGGTTTGCCGCCCGACATCGCCGCGCCCATGATCGCCGCGCCCGAAAAGTCGTAGCGCAGTTGCATGTAAGCGTGCACGTCAGCCATCAACTGGGGCTTCTGGGCCTGATTCAATCTGACCCACTGGTCAAAGGGCATTCCCAGAGTGGGCGATTCATACGATGAGCCGCTCTTGCCCGCATAGCGCCACAGATCCAGAGGTGTTCGCACGCCCTTGCCGCCAGGGGGATAGGTCAGGAGCTTGGAAACATGACTGTCCCCCAGGTCAAAGTCCGTCTCTGTACGGTTCTTGGCGATGGCTGCCGGGCTCTGGCGCAAGTACTGTGGACCTTCGACAGTGGTCGTGTACGTGGGCCCGTCACCGCTGGCAGGAGACTTACTTTTCTGTTGCCCCCAGGCTCCTTGGTCCCGCCTGCCAAGCGTATAGCCAAGAACCGCCGTCCCAGCAAACGCTAAGACGAGGACCAGCAGCTTTCGTTTGCCAGGCATAAGATGACTCTTCTCTTGAATCGTCAGGACAAAGGAACCTGCTCAATTGGCTTTCGTAATCCACCAGCTCTGCCGGTGCGTACCGATCAGGCTGTTTCACAGTGATTGAATGGCACTTATCTTTATGCGACCAATTGGCTGTAGGTTTCTCGAATCTGTCACTTCTCCCGCAAAGAGATCGTCCAGCTTTAAGAGATCGTCCAGCTTTAAGTTGTTGGCTTGCACGGGTTTTCACATCATGTCACCTCTCCCTTGGGAGAGGTCGCGGCTTCAGCCGCGGGAGAGGATCATGCGCATTTACAATGTGGGTTAGCGACGCAAGCAACGCTCTCCCGGCCGCTACCGCGTCCGACCTCTCCCGCAAGCGGGAGAGGTGCAAGTAACCTCGTCGCCCATTTTAGGGGCCTTCCTCATACTGCCTGTCACGGATCGACGCCTGCCACCCAAGCGCATCCGCGCCGAATCAGCTCAGCCGTGCTGGGCGTTCGGATCGCTTTCACGTCATGCCCCAACGGCGTTTGGAACACGCGCCCGCTGCCATACTGAAACGCAAAAGCCATCGGATGGTCTCTGCCGGTTAGCTTCGATCGAGCGGTGGCCAGAAGTTGCACTGGCCGCTCGCCAACCAGACCAATGTAGAGTTCGTCGTCCGTTTGGAAATCGCTCATTCCTCGAGTGGTGGGATGTTCCGATTCGGTAATCTTGACAGTGAACAGTCCGCGAGGGTCGTGCGTGTTCTTGCCATCCCAGATCTTGCCCACAAGGTTGCGAAACTCGGGCCAATCCCCAAACGCCCCGCAGGCAAAATGCAAAGCGACCAAGCCTCCGCCTTGTTTGACGAATCTGGACAGGTTCGTTCGCGCCTGTTGTTCTCGAGCGAGCGGCTTGTCGTTCCGGAAATGCAGGAACACCACATCAAAGTCGAAGATGTCCGCCGACGCCAATTGATTGGGATCCTTGACGACCCGCACAGCGAACTGTTTATCTTTCTCCAACAGTTCGCAAATCGTCGGTGTCGTCTTGTTCCAGTTGTGAGCCGGGTGATCGACCCCGGTGACCAGCAGAACCTGGATCGGTTTCACCTCGTCACCGAATGCCGCGGAAACCATCGCTGCGACCACAGCCAGCGTCATCAGATACGCGCGCATAGCAGGACCTCCGACGTCACGCCAACAGGCCACGAAGAAACTCGATACTATCGCGGATGTTGTCATCAGATCCGTGGCATTCCACCGACAACACGCCACTCCAGTCCGTTTCCTTCAAATACTCGACACAACGCTTGATGTTCTCGGCATTGACGCCGCCACCGATCGGCACTTCGCTGCAAGCAATCCCCGTCTCTTCTCCACGGGCTGCCGCGGTCAGCTCTTGACTGACGTCCTTGATGTGAGCGTGCGAAAGGTACTTGCGAAAGCGTTGCAAGTACTCCAGCGGATCATTGCCAGAGATGAACGAGTTGCCCGTGTCAAAATTGAACCGCAAATTCTCTGAATCGAAATGCGTAAACAACCTCTCCAGGAAATCGGCGTTGTTCGTATAGGGCCCATGCGTTTCGACGTTGATGACGATGTCGTAGTCCTCGGCCCAAGCGAGGCACTGCTTGTAGTTCTCGCAAGTGATCCGAAAAATCTCTTCATCGGAATAGCCCGCCGGCTTTGTCGCCCCGTCGGTAGTATCGACGATGGGGCAGCCAATCTCGGCGGCAAACCGGATCGCCTGTTGAACGTACTGCACTCCGAATGTCGATCCATCAGGTCCCATCATCGGGAACGCGCCGTCGATCTGAGAGACTTTCAAACCGTGTTCGTCGAGATAACGCTTCAGCGCCCGCGGATTCGATTGCAGCGAGACCGATGGGTCATAGCCCAATCCGTGGACGAAATACTGCCCATGGATCACTCCGAATTCGATATGCGACAGCCCGTATTTGACAGCCGATTCCACGGCATTCTGCAGATTGCCGCTAAGTACGCGCCAGTTGTCGGTGTGCATTCCCAGTTCGATCATCTCGCGTCTCCATCTTAACTGCGATCCTGATTCTATTTACAATCCTTCTTTTTGCTGTCCGAAGTCGGTTGAGTTGTCCCCTCTCCCTTTGGGAGAGGGTCAGGGAGAGGGGCTTTGGGGAACTATGTAATCCCAACACCGTGGATTTGTCCCGAGCAACCCTCACACCAGCCCTCTCCCGGAAGGAGAGAGAGCAAAAGTCGGACCGTTACCATACCATCGAAACACAACTTAATATATGTACTTTTCAGGTCATTGCAACCTGGGGGGTGAGCTGTGAGCATGGAGCCATCTATTCGGTGAGCTTTCGCCACGCAACCATCGAACGCCGCAAGTTGTCGCGAATATCACCCTTGACAGCGTAGCATTGCAGACCGATGGGTCCGTCGTAACCAAGGCGTTTGAGTGTCTTCAGAAGTTCGTCCATCGGAAAATCGCCACGGTCCAAAGCCTGGATCAGGCGATCCCATCCCATACGTTTCGTATCGCCTTGATCCGCTCCGTTGATACTGACCAAGAACAAGTGTGGCATGGCCCGCTGCAAAGCCGCTTCAAGTTTGCTCGCGTCATCTAGCTTGAGAAAATGGCACAGGTTGAAGGCTGTGCCAACGTTTTCCCGGTCGACTTTTTCGGCGATCCGCAAGCCGTCTTCCAACCGGGCGACATAGAATCCCACGTGGGGATAGAGCACCACGCGAAGCCCCGATTCTGCGGCTGCTGCCGCAATCTCTCGCACTACGGCGACAGCTTGATCGTCGTACTCATCCGTGGACGGTTTTCCGCCACGAAGCGTCAACCAGATGCAAGTCTCCCGCCCGTCGAGCTCTTTGATCGCCTGTTTGAGGTTAGCGTCGTACGACGGCCCATCGGTTCCGACGTTAGCCGCGACGTATATGCTGAACATCTTTAGCTTCTTGGCATCGAGGGCCTCGAGCATCTCTGGAATCCCTTGTGCGCCTGTGTAGCCGATGCCATCGTAGCCGAACTCTCTCAGCATTTCAGCTTGTTGCCGTGGCGGAAGCTGCCCCCGGCCGGTGCCATTGTCGAACGCGAAGAAAGGACTGGTCCGCTTCGATTTCGTCGCGGACGGCTCGTCCGAAAATACCGTCACGGTTCGGCCAAGAAAAGCGATGCAGAACAAAGTAATCATCATGACTCTTCTGTGGAAACTCATGTCGTGCCTTCTCTCTTAGTTGGTTCGAATGGTTGTCGTTTCGTTCGCAAGGGTGGGAAAATCAGCAAGCGGCAACAGGAACCCGTCAATTCGAGTCGGACGGATTACTGGCCGGCCGGTGCCACAGTGACGACCAATAGGCTTGGTCTGTGGCGTAAGGATCGATCGGCGCATGGGGATTCAGATCCTTGGCGAGGATGCCGTATCGCTGCATTTCGCGAATGTAATGGACGTTCGGCCGATAGCCGGGCATGTCAAAACGCTTGCTCTTGTCGAGGCGGCGGGCGGCGTCACCAATGGCAGCAAGCAACTGTCGATAGATTGGGTCACTGGTGTTGGCCAGTACCGGCGGTGAGTTGGTATCGGCGACGGCGGAGCGCGGCTTGCAGATCCCATATCCACCCGCCTGACGTTCCAGGGGAGCCAACAGCAACAGCGATTTCTCCGGGTGCGATAGATTGCACAGCGTTGATGCCGGCCCCTCGTCACCAAACTCAAAAGGCAGCGAGGTCCACGGCCGCGTGTCGTAACCCTCCCAAGCCAGCTTGCGCTGCCGGCCCGGTTTAATGCCGTGGCACTGACCACAGTGGCGAGTCATCTCGGCTACCGGGAACTTCACGCTGACCATGCCGCTGAAATACGCCGCATAGGTTCCCGCGTAGGTGGCTCCAGTCTCGAGCCAAAGAACAATCTGCTGACGCTCACGTGCCGAAACGTGCACGTCGTGATGCTGGCCGTCGATCAGCTTCATGATCCGACTGGCCGAACTGCCGATGGTTCGCGGTAACCGGTTGCCACCGCCATTGCGTCCGTCTGCGATCAGTCGCTTCTTGATCATCGTCAGATAGCTTTGCGAGTAGCAAGGCGTACGGTCGCCGGTCAGGTCGACATCGCCCTCGCGGCGGTCTGGGTCATGGCACGCGGTGCAATGTTTGTCGAGGATTGGCTGGATGTCCCGGGGGAAGTCGGCCACATCGGCGATGCCTGCGAATGGCTCGATCCGACTCGGCGGCCGCTGCGTCGCCAGAAGTCCACCCACCGGTGGCGAACTGTTGGTCCGCTGTTCGTGACAGCCCGTGCAACTGGTGGTCTCACCGGGCTGGACCGTCACAAAGCTCTGCATCCGCTTGACTGACAGATTGGCTTCGTCCAGGGCTACAAAGAACAATGACCGCAGCGCTGGCAACTCGAAGTGGGCCGAGCCGTCGGGCTCGACCGGCACGGTCCCCAGCACGCGTGCCAAGGCGAACGTGCCGCCAAAGCTGATCGGCTCCATCCAAGAGATGTTGTAGGGATAAGCGCCATTGAAGTTGATAGGCTCGGGAAGCGACTCGAGCACCAACAGCTTCTTGATCTCACCTGGCTTGACGCCCTGCATACTGCGTCCCAAGTTGACGTTCGCCAGGATCAGCCGCCCCGTCTCCTGCGACGGATCGACTCGCGACCGGATGATCCGCTCGGGCTTGCGGGGAAGTAGTGGACGAGGTTCATGACACCACTGCCCGGCGCCTGCGGTCGGCAGTGTGTACAGTGCGGTTGTCACACCGTTCCCGTCCATCAGCAGAATGCTGTCGTTTCGCGCGACCAAGAAACAGTCCTCGGCCAGAGGATAAGGATCGCGGAAATCGGCGCCGCTACTGATTCGCCGAGCGAACGGTCCAGCGTCTGGGCCAGCGCGGGGATCGACGACGGTGATCGCACCCATGTGCTCGGTCCGGCCATGACCGGGTGAGAACGAAGCGACTACTTTGCGAGTGCCGGGAATCGGCTGCGCGTCGATCATCACCGTGCCTGGGTACTGGTTGCCGAAGTAGACCATCTGGCCCGTTCCGTCCGGATTCACCGTCCAAAGGTGATGGTAGTCGACCTGGCTGCGGTCGAGGTACTCCCAGCGCGTATAGAGCAATCGGCCATCGGGCAACACGCAGGGCGTGTTCTCTTGCTCGATGTTGCTCGACACCTTGCGGATGTTCTGTCCGTCGGCGTCACATCGATAGAGAACGGCCACCTGCGTACTCCAGCATGGCACCCAGCGCCGACAGCGGCTGGAGCAAAAGACGATCTCGCCATTTGGCAAATAGGTCGGCTCGAAGTCGTCGTAGGGCCCGTTGGTCAGTTGCCGTAAGCCAGTCCCGTCGGCTTGGATTTCGTAAAGGTGGTAATAGGGCTGGTCACCCTTGCGGTAAGAAAAGAGGATTGTCTGACCGTCATAATGCACCTGGGGATCGCGGATCCCGCCTTTGGGATCGTCCAGCAGTACATTCCTCTTGCCGCTACGGAGATCCAGCCGGCACAGTTGGCCTCCGTCACTGTATAGCTTGCGCTGCGGATCGGTGGCCCAGTAGCCAAAGTTTGCATACCAGTGCTCTGACTTGACGGGCCGAGCCGCAAAGATGATCTCTTGGACACTGAACTGCTCGAGCTTGATCAGCGCCTGGCTGCGCTTTGCCCGCGCCCGGACATTCCAGTCAATGTCGAACTGCTGCAGCGTCTTGGCCTGCCTGTCATAACTGGCATGGATCTCTTTGGCGGTCAGTTCTCGGTCAAAGACCGCCACGTCGTCGATCATGCCCTCGAAGTCACGATGGTCGCGAGGGAGGTTGGCGCCGATCCGGAACGTGCCGTCCAGCCGCGTGTCGAACTTGCCGGTTAACTGGCCGATTTGTTTGCCGTCGTAGTACAGCCGCGCCGTCTCGCCGTCATAGGTTGCCACCACCTGGTGCCAGCGGCCGGGTGTAATTCCGCCGGCGATGTCGGCAAAGAGATCGGGCGGCTGGGAAGTGAAATTGTAGAAAGCCAGCGTATCACCATCGACCAGCCAGAGCCCTCGGCCTCGACCGGGCTGGGAGGAGCCGTAGCAGAACAGCACTTTGTCGGTAATGCCGTGGGGCCTGTTGAACCACAGGCTGACCGAACCGGCCGACAGACCCGCCGGAAATCCGACATCGGAGCCGCTGATCGCCTGGTCGGCAGCAGTGAATTCAAGCGAGTGTGAGCCGATCAGACCCTTGACCAGCGTGGCGCTTGGCTTGCCGTGCAACCTGCCGTTGTTGTCGCCGCCGATCCGGTCCTTCACAATCTTCCCCGAGGCCTCGTCCATTGACCAGTGAGCGACGAGGCCGACGTCCTTACCGGCCGTCCCAGCACTGGCTGCTGGCGGCGCCCCCTGCACGGCGGCTCCGCCGACAAGCATCACAGCGAATGCTATCTGAAGCAGAACTCGCGGCATGTTCATGACGAATATTCTCCCTGCCAGATGCCCTATCGACTGTCGCGGCAGACGTCCGGCGAGGGGGCTCCTCCCGGCATGTCGATGCGAGGTCTAGTCTGCAACTGTGCTTCAACCTGTTTGAATGTCGCCAGGATTGCCTGATAATCGGCATCGTCTTGGGTCTGAAAGACCGCGGCGGAACACTTCTGGCTGCCACCGGCCAGCTTGGACAGCGGCGCGAGCAGGAATGGATTGAGATTGGGCTGGGTGATGCGAGTCCACTCGCGGCGAGGAACCTTCCCCTCGGCATGACACTCGGTGCAGCGCCGCTTGGCGACGTCGGCTAACACGGCATCCAGCTGGGCAGGATACAGTTGCCGGCAACCGACGTTGTCCGGGTATGCCGTCTCGCTCGTGCCATAGTAAGGCACGTTCAGGTCGATCCAAGCCAGGATACGGCGAATGCTCGCCTTGTCCATCTTCACTCGCGGCTTGCCTTCATCATCCGGATGCCCCGTGAGGACAAGATCCGCCAACACGCTCTGCGGTGACCCCCAGGTCTTGGGATCGACTTCAAGGATGTTCGCTTCGTGGCCGTTATACGTGGGAATCCAGTTGACATAGGGGCTGCCACGTCGTCCTTGATTCTCGCGGGCCAGCACATCGTAGGAGACGTTAAAGAAATCGGTCTTGCCGCCAGTCAGATCGACACCGCCGGGAGAATCGACCGGGTTGTGGCAGCCGCTGCAATGACGATCCAGCACCGGTTGCACGACTTTCGTATAGTCAAAACCGCCGGCTCCCCATTCCGGTGGTTCGAGATTTCGCGGCGGATGATTGTAAGCGGCAGGACGACCGCGCACAGGCGCCTGGTTACGATGCTCGTGGCAACCGACGCAACCCTGCACTTCGCCTGGCATGAGGTGCGTGAAACTTCGCATTCGCTGTACTGCGCGGCCATGAGCATCCAACGCCATAAAGGAGATGTTCGTCCCTGCCGGTACGCGGAAGTAAGCCGAGCCGTCGGCCTCAATCGGCATCTCGCCGATCACGTCTTTGGCCGCGTACGTGGCACCACAGGAGATCACGGGAAATTGAAACCCAAATGCCCGCAGTTGCGGATCGATTCGAACGGCCTTCTTCATGTCTCGTACCACGCGAATGCGAGTTATTTCTCCGCGTTTGACATGCGGCTCTAAACCATCGTAGATGTCCTGGAGAAAGATCGTGGCGTACGGTTCGGCGTCGGGCGAAATTGTGGACGGGATGACTGGTGCCCGGGCGCGGTGCCGCACGGGCTGTGCACAAAAGTACTGCATCCCGTCGCCCGGAGCAGCGAGTGCCGTCGATTGACATCGGCCCGCGATTGTTCGCACCAGGACCGGGCCTTGGGCGGACACGAGGAAACGCCGTTCGTCCAACGGCAATGGGGAACTATACGGTTTGCTGCCACCCGTGTTTCCGTTGCCCTTGTTCACCGCCGGAATAGAAACGTCGGGCGTGATGTTCTCGATCGCCGCTTGTGCGTTCATACCCTTGGAACAATCGATGATGCCAATTGCACCACGCGTGGGGCCGTTGTGCCCCGTCATGGTGCAGATAATCTTCTGGCTGCCCGGCAGTTGCCGAGCCTCCATGAACGTCCCAGGCGAGATCACACGATTGCCAAAATATCCCGACAGTCCCGTTCCATCGGGATTGATGGTCCACAGGCTCTGGATCGGAATAGCGGGCCGATCGACGTATTCCCACCGCGTGTAGATAATCCGCCCGTCGTCCAGAACCTGCGGCGTGAAGTCATTCAAGTAGTTGGCCGATAACTGGTGCAGATCGGTGCCGTCCGCCTCCATTCGGTGCAGGACGCCGACTGGCGCGTGCCAACAGTAGGCGAATTGCGGTGAACGTGTTGTCAAGAAAGCAATGGCCCCGTCAGGCAGCCAGCAGGCGTTATAGTCGTGCCAATCGCCGTCGGTGATCTGCTGCAGGTTGGTGCCGTCGACGTTGACGGTCCACAGGTGATAACCTTCATCTTCGCGCTGCCGCCAGCTAAACAACACGACACGACCGTCGTGAGAGAGATCACAATCAAGGATCTGTCCCTCAGACGATGCGGCCAGTTCAAGCGGCTCTTGCTGCGGACTAAACGGCGAGATCACGTAGAGCCCGCCGCCAGCCCGAAAGCCCTCGTAGTGGTAGGTGTAAACGTGCGACGCCTTGATCTCGTGACGTTTGATCACGAGCAGCCTGTCGACGTCGAAAAGCAGAACCTCGCGTTGGAGTGCGGCAAGATCATCTTCGATCTTCTCGAGCCCGGCGTCCGATGAATCGTCGTCGGATGCCTCCGCAGCATCACCTGCCAGGACCAGCGATGCGAGCCGTTGCCGGTGGGCCGCTCCTTGCGAATAATCACTACCTTTTTCCCGGATCATTTTCAGAATCAACGACTGCAGCGCCTCGACGTCAGTTTCATCGTTAGCCGCAACATACGAGCCTCCGGCCGCAGCCGCAGCTGCTTGGGCCAGTCCGTTCAACTGACGCCGAGAACACCGCGTGGCGAAGACCTGAATCTCGGAAGCCCCTGGATTAAGGCCTCCAAAGGAACTGACAAATTTGAGGGTCAGCTTTCGCACCGTGGACGTGGGAAGCGCGATGCGTTGGGGACCGTGAACCATGCCAAGCGTTCCCCTGGCAACTGGTTCCTCCGCAGCGTCGAGATAGACCTCATAGTCTTTCCAGCATTCGTTCGCATAGAACGCGGTGCGGGCGTAGTAGAGAATCTCTGCAACCGTCACCGGTTCGTCCCATTCCAGAGTGAATCGGGATCCGTTGCGCGAGACGCCTCCATCAACGCACCACGCCTGCTCCGGATCGGACGATCCTCCCGAACTTGGCAACTTTCCATCAATTGCGAAGCGGGCCAGATACCGTTGGCTATATTCCGAGGATGCCGTCGCCTTGGCGCGACGTGCCAGGTTCTCCGGTAACCTCGTTTCGCCCTGCTTCGGCTGAGCACCAAAAGCCGGCACACAGAGCGCGGCCAGTGACACGACGATACTAATTTGTCGACTCAAGAAAGACATGCCGAGGCTCCTTGCTTTCCTAATCTTGACTCACAGACTCCAGTTTAAACGTCTGAGAGCCGCCGCGTAAACAGATATCGAGATTCCCACCAAAATCGCCACGTCCGTACTGAGAATGCAGCGAAGCGATTCACGACAATTGACTCGCGTCGTCATGATCAGGGCAGCTGAGGTTTCGTTTCGTTCAGCCCACGCCACTGGGTAACATATTCAACTTCGTCCACCTGCCCACCGCGGCGGATCCAGAGGCGGTACCGGAGAGTCAGCGGCTTCCCTTTTTTTAATTCGTAACGCGTGCCAGCCCTGGGGAACGTCGGTTGAAACCAAGGCAGATCCGGGTAATGCACGTAGTCGCCAGGATAATCAGGATTCGTGCTACTCTCAAACACCGCCAGCCCGACCGAACTGCTGCCACCGCTGCGAACGCCGACTGAGTCCGACCAGCCGCGACGGGGATCGGCATTTGGCAGATCGGCGTGGTGAACCAATTGTAGCCCTTTGACCGGCGAGAGGCGGATGTTCAACCCGCCATACTTGTCGGTGCCGCGCCGGGCCAGTTTCACGCCTTCTTCAAGGGCGGTGAATTGGAACTTCAGATCGACAAGACGGCCGTGCTCGGTGGTGCCATGTGCGATGATCGTGGCCAGCTCGCGGACGATTGGCGTCTTGTCCTCCCACTGCCACAAGTTCTCCGCTTCAATACGGGCAGACGTCTCGCCGCTAGAGAGTTCGATTGCTCCGGTGGGACGGGCGAAGACATGCTGCAGCGCGTGCAAGTCGCCGCGTGCGCCGCCGAAGTCAACCTCCGGCCACGCCCAATAAATTCCACGGTGATGGGGATGGTCGACCGACCAGTCTTCCGTCAGCACTTCCCCTTCGGGACCGTAAAGCGGGTGAATGTAGTTGCTCCGCGCTCGGGCGTACTTGCGCGATCCAGCGGAGACCTTTTCTAACACACTATCAGGCGGTTCCACGGTGCGATAGTTGTAACGCAGTACCGGCTGGTCATCTTCAAACAGATCGACGCCTCCGCTGACCGGATCCACCACAGCCCGCATCTTTGTTTCTGCGCCATGTGCGATGATGGCTAGGGCACAAGTCCAAACCCCAATGAAGACGGCCAAGCCGGTGGTGCGGCGAACGCTCCTTGCCGCTGTTCCGACTCCTAATCCTAATCCTCTCCCTAGCGACGCTGCGGCAGGCGTGACGCGTGGGGAAACCGATCTTGCCAGGTACGACATTTCGCAAGTCTCCAACGGTAAGTGATTCGTTTCAGTTTTGGTCGGAACGACTCAATCTAACTCACCAAGCCGCGGTGTCTGACACGTCACCAAACGAGGATGAGGCCAACAGACGATTAAGATTATGATTAGGATTAAGATCAAGATCGAGAATCTCGTTTACGATCGCTGGCTATGAACGGTCAACGCTCCTTGTTGACGGCTTACACGATCAACAACAACTACGACTTGCGTCAGTGTTCGTGACCGCTTTGAAACAGCATGTTGTTTTTGTCACCTCGAGCGTAAACGTAGGCCAGCAAGTCCAGGATCTCTTCGCGCGTCAGCTTGCTCAACAGACCTTTTGGCATGATCGAGACGGGGGACTTGGAGCGCTGGTCAATTTCCGTCTTCTGGATGGCGACCGGCACCGTCTTGACGAGGGGATCGACGACCACCTTGACGACGGTGGTCGTTTCCTCAACAACCAGGCCCGTGATCAGTTTCCCCGACTCGAGCACAAAGCTAACCGTTTGGAACTTCTCGTTGATTTCCACAGACGGCTCGAGCATCGACCGCAAAATCTGTTCAGGTGTGAACTTCTTTGTGTCGAGCTTGGACAGATCGGGGCCGAATTGTTTCCCTTCTCCGCTCAACTGATGACAGCCTACGCAGTTGGCAACGGTGAAAGCCGTCTTGCCGACATCGAACGAGCGCCCCTGGGAAAGCGGCCGGACCGACCCTGCGAGGTCGTCGAGCTTCCACTCAGTGTCTTGCCCGCTGTACTTCAGCAGTTCATCGCGCAGCGGTAGCGGGTGCCTGGCGAGGTACGCGGCAGGATCAGCGTGGTAACTTCTTAGGTCGTCGACCACATACATCGCCCCGTACATTCGTCGCCAGTGCCCCGGATAGGTGCAGACATACGGGTAGACGCCGGCCAATGCGGGTGCCGCGAAGCTGAGTGCTTGCGAGTCGCCGGGCTCAAGCAATCGGCTGGCCGCCAGGACCTTGTTGGACTTGGGAATGTAATGCCGCTTGGCCGCGTCGGGCGCCGTGCCGGTCGCTTCGGCCAGCGTCCCCACCTCCTGAAGCGATCCCGGCTGAACGAGAGCAAAATTGTGCGGCATGTTGTCGGAGTTGGAGAAGCGAATCTCCAACGGCTTGCCGGCCTCCGCAACGATGATCTGCTTATCATAAATCATCCGGTGCGGCACCGTGCCCAGGTCGATCACGGGCACGCGGAGCGCTTCCAGCCGTGCGCGGACCAGCGCCGCCTCCGCCGCAGGCAAGGCCATGGTGAGTTGCGCGGTCAGATCGAACACGCTGTTGGCGGATACACTGGTGCGATGCTTGGGCGGAATTTCGCTGATGTACGTTACCAGGCGATCCGCCAGTGGCCGAATTCCGCCCTTAGGCCAACGCGCTTGCGGAATGGCCTGCATCACGTCGATTGCACTTGCGCGATGTTTACCTCCTTGCTGAATCACCGCGGCCATGTCGGCGAAGATGTCTGCATCGTGATTTGGAATGTGCCGCAACGCCCGCAGTGCCGCGCCGGTGATATCGATGCCACCGACCCCTTTGACGGCAATGTCCGCTCTGGGGCTGGGCTGTGGGACGTTCTTTTTGACAAACAGGGCGGTGCGATTGCTGTCGAGCAAGGTTAACGTGAAGCCGTTCAATCGATCCGAGCAGCAATCAATCCGGTTGTAGACGGTAATCTGGTTGATGGGAAATTCTCTGCCGAGGTCAAGTTCCCACCAGGGGTTGTTCCGATCGCTGGTCGCCGTGCTCGACCCCACGGCCCAGTTTCCATCGGTATTTCCATCGATCGCCCGATCGGCGCTGCCGCCGGCGGTAATGCCCGACTGCGTGGCCTTGCCGCGGGGCGCGATGTTCACGCCTTGTGAAGACACCTGGACTTCGGCCAGGGTCAAGATGCTCTTTCTCGCCAGTTCAATGCGCACGTATCGTGCGCCTCCCGAAACGGTGTCTCCGTCGTCAGGCTTCAGGTGCAGGGGAGTGTCAAAGATCAGCGGCCTGATCGAACTGTGCATGGCACTGCGTTTGGAGGCATCCTGCACCAGAGGAACGCTGCTGAGATAAGCGCTCGCGCCCTCGTAGTTGGTGGCGGCCATTTGAAAAACGGTGTCGACCGGCTCGCCCGCATCAATCAGCGCGGCAATCGCTGCCGAGCGCAGCCTGCTTTTGCCATCGGTGCGCACGATGGTCGCCAGGTGTGGTTTGATTGCAGTCAGTTCTGCATCGGGCAGCGTTTGCAGCAGCGGGACCAACTCGGTGTACGCTGGGGACTTGGATTGCGCATGTTGGCGGATCTGGTCGAGCAGAAGCTGGCCTATGTCCTGACCGATAAACTTCGCCAGTCGCGTCAAGGCATCGATGCGATCTTTCTGCGGAATCGACGCGCGCCCCAGGATTGCGCGGCACACGGCCTCGATACGGGACATTCGTAACAGGTCAGTGTTGCTGCCGTAGCGTAGCACGAACCGCTGCCCCTCGGGCGAAAGAGGCAGTCCGTCGTTGATGGCTTGTTGCCAGTATTTGTCAACGGAACGACGGGTTTGGCTGATCGCGTATTCGAGTTGGTCATCCAAAGGTCTGTTGGCCGCCTGAAAAACCACCTCAGCCGCGTCGAGTCCTTCAAACGCCGCGGCTGCAACAACCGCTTCGGCGCGGACCAGGGCCTCTTCATCGCGGGATTGCTGTTGCAGCAGCAGCACTGCGTCTTCGACGTGCGCTTCCCAATGTCCCAGCACGCGCGTTGCGGCAGCCCTTGCTTTGGGATGGGGCGACCGCAGCAGCAGACGCAGCAGCGGTTGGTCAATAATGTTGTGCTGCTCATGCAGCCAGAGCGCTTCGAGCAGATGATGTGCATCGTCGGCGCTGGCGGAATCAAACGTCGCGGCCCACGCTTTCGCAGCGGCAGCGACCTCCTGGCTGTTACGCCCACTCAACTCGATCCGGGCGCGATACCTCACGGTGTCTTCCGGCGATGCCAACTGCTGGATCACGTTCTCGATCGGCTCGCCCGCCAGTTTGACCGGTGTCACCAGAGGGCGTCCCGGTACGGTAACGCGGTAGATCCGCCCATGCGTATGGTCGCGGCTAGGGTCCCGAATGTTGTGCTGCATGTGTCCGATGATCGTATTCTGCCAATCCAGTATATAGAGAGCGCCATCGGTGCCGATATCGACATCGACGGGCCGGAAGTTCGGATCGGACGAGACGACGATCGGCTCGATTTCCTGACTTCTGAAGTCCGCACCGCTTACCTGCACCTTGTGTTGCAACACGCCGAGAAAACCGATGGTGTTGCAGATCAGCAGGTTGCCGCGGTTCTCCTCCGGAAAATGCGTGCCCGAGATCATGCCGAATCCCGCGACGGGACGCACACGTTTGCGGTACAGCTCGTGCGGCGTTCCGCTGCCGGGATAGCCAACGTAGTAACCGCGGCCGGTGGTGGCATCGGTGGCGAAGAGATTTCCCCAGGAGTCGATGGCGATGCCGTGCGGATTTGGTGTGATATAGAAGTGATTGGCGATCTGTCCAGTTCGGGGGTTCCAGCGATAGAGCATCGGCGCTTTCGTTCGCAACGGCTTGCCCCAGGGAGTCTCGATGTTCGTGTAATGAAACACGCCTTCGGAGAAGTACATCCAGCCGTCGGGACCGAGGGTGAAACTGTTGGCGTCGCAATGGGTGTCGGCCGAGTCAATCCCGTGCAGGTAGCGGATTTGGACGTCCGCCTTGTCATCACCGTCGGTGTCCTTGAGGAATAGAATGTCCGGCGCGCACGCCACCAGCACACCACCGTTCCAAAACTCAAAACCCGTCGGATTATGCAACTCGTCGGCAAACACAATGCAGCGATCCGCATGACCGTCGCCGTCCTCGTCCGGAAAGATCAGCAGTTTGTCGTTGAGCGGTTTGTTAGGGTGCCAATGGGGGTACGTATGCCACGCCGCCACCCAAAGGCGACCGTTGGTGTCGCTGGCCACTTGCACCGGATTGACAAGCTCTGGGAATTCGTCGTCCGAGGCGAAAAGTCTGATCGCCATCCCTTTGGCAATCTTCATCTTTCCGATCGCCTCCTCGCCGCTTAGATAGGTGTGGTCTCCCTCGGGTCCGCTGCCGGGTTTATTGGTCTTCACCGACAGCGGTGGCGGCACGTTGCTGTCATCGATCTTGTATTCGTGCCCCTGTGCAACGGCCCAGATGCCTCGATCGCGATTCGCCGTCATCACGTCCAGCATCTTCAACTCGTGCTGCATGACGACGTAGTTCGTCTGGCCATCGACGAACTTCAACTGCGAACGCTGCCCGTAAGTGCTGTAGCCGTCGGTTGCACGATAACGGTTAAACCAGCGCAGGTTCTTGGCCAACACGGCTTCGCGCACCCGCTCCAGTTGCGAATCGGCGTACGGAGCAGGCTCACCAAACAAAGCATCATCAATGACTTCCGCGACCAGACGGTTGCCCTGGCCGGTCAAGTGAATGCCGTTGATCGTCAGCGGTTGTTCTGCCTTCGCATACAACTCAGCTGTGGGCCCGAATAGATCAATGAAGGTCACACCCTGGCTCTTGGCAACACCTGCCATAGCAGCACTGTACATTGCCAACAGTTCGTTGTTCGCTTGACCGCTGGGTAGGTTCGGGTCACGGAGGTTCTCGTGTGCGATGGGCGAGAACATCACAATCCGCGGAGGAGTATTACCGTTGTATTTGTGCCCGCGCGTGTCGGTAATGAACTGGGTGAGGTTGTGGCGAAAGGTATCAAGACCAGCCTCGCCGTCGAACGATTCGTTGTAGCCAAAAAAGGCAAAGACCACGTCCGCCTGAGAATGTGCCAAGTGGGAATGCGGATCGCCAAAGTTCATGGACCGCGGGCGGACTGTCAACTCGTCGGCAGAGAATCCGAGGTTACGAAATGACAGGTTTTGCTCCGGGAACCGGTTCTGAACAATCGTCTCAAGCCAGCCGAAGTGCTGCATACGATCCGCCAGCGTGTTGCCGATGTAGCAGATTCGATCGCCTTTCTCTAACTTGAACTCGACCGGATCTTGTTCTGTCTCATCAGGTTTCGCTTCGACATGTGCATAATCGTGTGGAAAGAGTCCCTTTCTAAATGCATCGAACCCAAACGGCGACGGCTTGTAGGGGACAATTGTTTCGACATTGGTTTTCTTAGGGATGGCGTCTTCCAGGCCGACAGCCCAGAAACAGGCGTTGACGATCATGCGGCGGAAGTTGTCATCCTGAAAATCTCGAGCGTCTCCCATGGTCGACATGAACACCCGCGCGTCGCCGCCCGGGGTGGGGAAGTGCTTAACCCAGGCCAACGGCATTTGCGCTTTGGGCGAGGGTGGGCCACTCGGTGTCATCCCTTGAACCACCTGACCCATGACCAGAACTTCGCCGTTGTGCGGGATCGGGGATCGCACGGTATACACATCGGTCGGGCCCCACATCACTTCGACGCCGCGGAGGATGGGGTGGCCCTTCATCGCCTCGACGGGAATACCGCGCGTGCTCTCGCGCCCGTGTTGGCCGTGATGTGAGATCCAGGTGGCCCCTAGAACTTGACGCCCAAAGCCGCTAGGAAAGTCGTCACCCCGGAAGTTGCTGCTGTACTTGGCATACTTGCTGTCCGGCTTATTGCGAAACGCCACGACCGAGGGGCGGATGCCGATGATCGGTTTGCCCGTCCGCAGGTACTCATCGACGTACTTCATCTGCTCGTCGGGAAGTACACGAAATCTCGTGAACACGATCATCAGGTCGGCCGTCTCCAATGCCGAGAGGCCGGCGATGTTGTCGGTCACGTTCGGGTCGATCTCACCCGTCTGTTTGTTGACGGCAAAGAGCACCGTGCAGCGGAAGCCGAAGCGTTTGGACAGGATCTTGGCGAGCATCGGCATCGCTTCTTCCGAACGATACTCTTCGTCGCCGCTGATCAGGACCACGTGCTTCTTCGCGCCGATTCCCTGCCCACTGTCGAAGACGATCCAAGGACTGTCCGCGGCAGCGGCAATGGCAGCCTGCAACTGCAGTGAGGCCATCGCTAAGGCGAGGCAGAAAACCGTGCTGAACCACCGCTTGTTGAGAGGCATACTGTTCTCCGGTGTTTTGCGTGTCAAAAAGGGGTCAGGTACCGTTGCCGGAACGGCCCGCAGGGTGCTTCGCACAACGGTACCTGACCCCTTTTTGACACCCCTTCTTGACACGCCGCTACTTCAGCAGGCTGTTGAGTGTGTAATAGCCCGTCGTCGTCGACATGCTCGCACCATCGGCTGCTTGGATCCCCTGCGTGGTGATCTGATAGACCTGGTCCTGTTGCAGCGGCAGGTCGACATAGACCGTTCGTCCGTCGTCGGAGATCGAGCGCACCGTCGCTGCGTCATTGGCCTCGTCGACCTTCGGCGACCCATACTCTCCGTGGTAGTGATAGTGCCAGTGTTTGAATCTGAGGGCGTCGGGGACGAGAACCGTTTTCGGATCAACGGGGAGTGTGAATCGAACGGCGAAGCCGGTAGGAGTCAGCTTCATCGAGTGCATCTCGAAGGGAATCGTCTTGCCATCCCACGTGACGCGTTGCAGGCCTTCGATCTTACCGCCAACCGAACGCCAGCCGCGACCGGTTTGTCCCACCCACAAGCGGCCCGTCTGGTCGAAGCGAATGCGAATGCAGCCAGACTGCAAGTTGTCGATGAAGTTGAACACGGCACCCTGGTATTGGCCGTTCACTTTCTCCAGTGCCGCACGGAAGATGTTCGAGCGCGTCTGATCCCCGATGAAGATCTGTCCGGCGAAGGGGCCGAACTTGCCGTCGGTTTCGTCGAACTCCGGATTTCCCGGTGAATTGGCCAACTCGCCATGCGGAATCCAGGCCGCCGGCGGCTTCCGCAGCTTCTCGAATTCGGCCTTGTCCAGTTTCTTGCCCTGACGGTATTCGGGCAGATCGAGCAGTGACGCCGGATAGCCGTAGAACGATCCTTCGGTCAGATGATTCAGCGTGGAGGTGCCGATCCATCCGCCCTGGTTGTCGGTGAAGAACAGTTCATCCTTATTGTTGATTCCGATTCCGGATGCCGATCGCAGGCCACTGGCAAAGGGAATAAACTCTCCCTGGCGTGTGATCTTTGCCGTCCATCCGTCGTAGCCGAGCGACGTCCCCATCGCTGCCCCGCCACCTTTGTCGCAAGCAGCGTCCCGGGCGGCGTCGGAGAGATTGATGCTGACGTAGTAATTTCCCTTCGAATCGATTACCGGCCCGTGGACGTACTCGCAGTAATTACCACCACTGCGCCAGCGGTCGCAGATTGTCTGATAGAGATCGGCGCGTCCGTCGCCATCGGTGTCTTTGACGAGCGTCAGTTCCGGTTTCTGTGCCACAACCACGGCGCTGCCATCGGGAGTCATCACACGAATTCCCTGCGGATCGTGCAGGCCTTCGGCAAAGCGAGACCACTTGCCCGCTTTGAAACGCCAGATGCCCGCCGTACGCCCCGCAATGACGGCGGTGCCGTCTTTGGTGAAGTCGATACCACCGACACCAAACTGCACGGGTTGGCCGTTTTCGACGGGCGTTTGAATCGTCACGACGTGGTAGCCGGCTGGGATCGTCGCCGGCTGGTAAGCCTGCTCGGCCTGCGCTGCGGTGTCGGTTTCAGCGCCCGCCGCGATGCCCGTCGCGGCGACTGCGCACAGAACCGAAAACAGAAAAGGGACGAGCGGCCGTTGAGTATTCATGTAATTGGTCTTTCCAAAATTGCCGGCAGCTACCCATACCAGCGACGTTACTTGCCTGCGGCAATTCCGCCAGCCTCCAGGTAGGCCAGCAGATCGAGGATCTCCTCCCGAGTCAGCGTTGAAACCGCCTCCGTCGGCATACTGGATACCTTCGTCGGGGCCTTTTTCTCGACATCTTTCTTGACGACATGCACGATCGTCTCGGGTAACTCGGGTTTGGGCATTACGCTCAAGGTCTTCCCGTCATCGTCAACGATCAAGCCCACCACCACGCGCCCATCGCTGGTGACGATCTGCCAGGTGAGAAAGTCCTTGTTGATTTCACTCGAGGGTTCGAGTATCTGCTGCAAGAGTTTCCGTCCCTTGTGCTGCGAGGCGACCTTGGTCAGGTCAGGACCGTTGCGGGCGCCCTGACCACCGATCGGATGACACTTGACGCAGCCGGCTTTCAAAAACGCGATCATGCCGCGTTTCACACCTTGTTCTGTTGTGCGCTGCGATGTCATGTCGGCATCGGCGGCCAATTCCTCAAGGGTCCATTTCCTGACGAAAGGCGGTGAGTCGGGTGCCGGAGTTTCCTCCAGGTCATACAGGCCCAATTCGCGCACGGCCGGGCTCTGGCCGTAATAGGACGTGACTTTCAATTCCAGCGTGTGACATTGGGTGCGAGGAAACTCGACCAACAAGAGATTGTTGTCATACTTGGCGTCCGCCACCGTCTTGACCGTCTTGCCATTGACAATCAGCTCAAAACTCTTGGGAGCATAATCATGATGCTTGTAACCCAACAGCGTGGCGGCTGAAACTGGGTGCGGTTTGGCAAGCGTGAGATTCAGGCTATAGGTTTTTTGGCTGTTAGTTTCATCCCAATAGGTGTGTGGGGAACCGTCGACGGCCCCCTGCGGCCCGATGGCACCACCGTCTTTGCCGCCAGCGCTAATCGCCTTGGCTTTCTTCGCAAAGTTAGTTCGCCTGTCCAGGCCCAGCTTGCGCATTTGCTGGACCAGCCGATCTGTGGCGTCATAGGCGCCGGGATTGTTGCTGGCTATTGGCAACGGTTTGGCCTTGGATGGATCGAGTACCAATGTGATGTAAAACTCGGCGGCGTCCTTAGCCGGTATGCTGAGCGTGTCGCCGTCCCAGACGCCAGCGCTGGTTTGAATCTTGAGGATCTTATCTTTGGAAATTCTGAACCGTACTGGCTCAGTAGCGCCGGTCGTTGCGAAGTAGTAGTGCATGACCTGGTCGCTTTCGAATGCTATCTGCTGTTCGTAGTCAACATCGTTGATTCGAAACAGGAAGGTCGGTGCCTGAACTCCGTCGAACCGATATCCTCCAAACTGCGCGCCCTCTGGTGGCTTGCGGTCGATAAACGCCGTCGTTTCTTTCATCTCGGCCTTCGATTTCTCGATTCGCCATGCCTGGTTGTTGATGTAGTCCTTGAAGCCCTGGTTGATCGGTCCACTCTTCCCCAAGGGAACGAAGCATTCCACAAAACCGATGTCGCGAGCGGCCGCACCAAAATGGTTGTAGCCAGCGCCCCGGCCCGTGCGCTCGGTCTTCAGATTGAGAAATCCGCCGGCCCAAGCCTGCTTCACACTAAACGTCGAGGGATCGAAAATGTAGTTGTAGCCACCGGGGAGGCCTACGCTCAGTGCCCGGTTGGAGACGTCGGCCATCGCCACGCGGTAGACAAGCGGCCGGTCCTTGACCACCACCTCGAAGAGACCGACCGGTAACTGGGGCTCAGCCTGCTTGACTTCCCATACTTCCTGTGGCCCGCGGTTCTCCGGTTCATTCAGCATCTTCATAAATGCGATCAGCGAACGAACCTCCTGCGGCGTCAAATGCGGGTAAGGCGGCATACTTGGCGGATAGGCGCTGCCCAACTGTGGGGCAGTTTCTCTGATCGCCAAGTGCTGGTTGGGTTGGCGAATGGACTTCGCAATATACTCATCGTCGACGATGATTGACTGGACACCGGCTGGCTTGACGAGCACCTCACGCTGGCGCGTCGACTTACCGATCAAGCCATACCATTTGGGTCCCGCCTTGCCAGACTCCCCGGCCGGTTGCGCGGAATGGCACATGCCGCAATAGACTTGATGCAACCGTGCGCCGGCGGCCACCAGGTCGATCTGCTCGCCGTTTACGTTGAGGGCGGCCAGATCTGGCACCTTGTTGGCAAAGGTCTGATAGTCGGCTTCGAGCGTCCTCGCCTCCGGCGCACTGCCATGTACCTTCATCCGATAGAACAACCTGAATTTCTGGTCCTTGGTCAAAGGCATCGGCCCATCGAAAACAAAGGCCGGGCTGAAATAAGGCATACCTTTCACGATGAACCACTTGGTCGGGAAACGCTGGTTCGTCGGATGGTCGAAGATTGTTAACCCGGCGTTGCCGATCGCCAGCGGACCTTTGAACGTCAACCAACGGGCTCCCTTTCCATGTACTTCTTTGTCTTCGCTTTGGCCTTCGCTGTTGAGAAATGACCAATTGAGGAGTTGCTTGCTCAAACGAAGAGACAAACCGGCGTAACCGGCCGATGCCCCAACGGTGACTGCCTTTCTGGCCGTAAACAGGTGTTGCCAGTCCAGCGTGTACGAACCGTCTTCGTTGGGTGCGCTGACTTGTATCACGCGCTCTTCGCCAAGCAGCTCCGGCTCATCCGGCGGGTGGTAGCTCTGCCTTAAACGGATTTCGGCCGAGAAGTCGGCTTGGGTCTCGATCTTGACATCGATCGTCTCGTTGCGGCCGGCTGAGACACCTTGGCCATTCTCTTCCCAGTAGTTGAGCTTGTCGATCTCCTTCAAGCTGAACCAGGCAGCACGGTGCCAGAGGTGATCGCTCGGACGAAAGTCGGTCAGGACCATGCCATCCAACGTGGCCAACGGATGAAAGCAGGGCTTGCGGTGATCCTTTCCATGATTGAATTGCCAAACGACCTTGCCATGGTTGGTCAGCGCCACTGAATCGTCGGTCTCGACCCAGGCCAGCTTTAGCTCCTCCGCTGCGAGGGGCGCGGTGAGTGGGCACAACGCGGCAATCGCCACGGCAAGATAGATCACGCGAGTTGAGCGCATTGCCGAACTCTCCTGATTTGATGAAACAGTCGCCTTGTTGTGCCCGATCCGTCATGTCCGCTGTATAAAACAGGATAAAGACAGTATACATTAATTAGTTGGTGGTCACTACGGTGAGCCTTGGAAACCAACCCCACGGCCAGACGAATCGGCAATCACAGCAACAAGGAGAACGCCGTGCTATTGAGAATCGAATCACACTGGCGAGACCTTCCCACCGTACGAACGAGCCGCTTTGTCGTTAGGGCGCTAGCTCTGCTGATCGTCGTGATCTACGGACTGGCTGAGCGCGTGCCTGTCGCGGCTGGCGCCGCGGAATCGGCCGAGGACGACTGGACTCGTCACGGCATCGTTTTCGTTCAGGCGACGACAGATCAGCGCATCCAGCGTGCGGCCGATATGGATCTTGCCCGCAGCACGTTCATCCTGTTGGACAACCACGCCGCTCCCCGCCCCGGCAACAAATTAATGACGCTCATCCCTGCAGCGGGCGACGGAAAGCTCCGTGACATCACACCGATCAAAGGCGCTTACGTTGCCGACCCGGCAGTCTCCTACGACGGCAAGATGATTATCTTCAGCATGGCCACCAAAGCAGATCCGTGGTACCACCTCTATGTCGTCAGTCCCAACGGCACAGGATTGAAACAACTTACATCTGGCGAGGCCGATGACGTGTCGCCGCAGTTCTTACCCGACGGCAAGATTGTGTTCATTTCCAACCGCAGTGGAGTGCGTGGCGAGTACCACGGACACCGCATGACGGCGGTGCATCGCATGAACGCCGACGGCAGCGGCATTGAACTGACTAGCATGTTCAACTGCACCGACGAGTTCGAGCCGGCCGTGACCAACGACGGCCGTGTGGTCTTCAGCCGCTGGCAGGTGTTTCAGTGCAATGCCAAGAATGAAACGCTGCTGCACAGCATGAATCCGGACGGCACGAATGAAGGAAGTCTGTACGGTCACATTCGTCGCCCGGTTTGGAAGCTCAATCGATACAAAGGTCTGCAAGTCACACATCCTCGTCAGATGCCCGATGGACGGTTCCTCTGTATGACCCAATTCGGGCCGGCGCTGTTTAGCAATCAGCATGAAGAAGTACTGCTCCGCGATGTCTTGGCTGAACGGAACCCATCGATCAAGGGCCGGTTCTGCACTCCCGAACCGTTGTCCAACGGCAAGATCCTCACCAGCTACACCGACGTGCGCGTCGAAAAACAACCCCCAGATCCCAAGAATCCGGAGAAACCACCGGCGGTGCGAAACCACGTCGACCACGGCGTCTACTTGCTGGACTTCGACGGAGGTCAATTGAACGCAGTTTACGACAATCCGGGCACCAGCGAGATCGACGCGGTTGCCTTGGCACCTCGCACGAAACCGCCGGTTTTTCCGGACAAGATAAAGCCCGATGAGAAAACTGCTCGGTTTGCCTGCATGAGTATTTTCGACACGCGAGACAGTGATCAGCATCACAAGATCAAGTACTGCCGAATCATCGCCAGCGTGTCCAACGCGTATCGACTGCAGCCCAAGAACCACCTGGGCGTTGTGACTCAGGTGCTGGGCACCGTGCCGGTGGCCTCGGACGGGTCGCTCTTTTTCGAAGCCCCGGCCGACACCAACTGGTCGCTGCAAGCCTACAACGAGTTGGGTGAGGTAGTCCGCGATCACATGACGTGGGTTTACGGCCGGCCGGGTGAGATCAAGGTCTGTGCCGGTTGCCACGGCAACCGCGGTTTCGCAGCGAAAGAAAGCCGCTGCACATCCTGCCACGAAAAACCAGGTGCCAAGTTTCTTGCTAAGGATCATCCCAAGGCGGTCAGGCTGGGCGGCCCGTTGTTCACTGATGAACCGGGCACACTTCATTACCGGGGCTGTGTGAACGTCAACGGCGAAAGTGCCAACATCCGTGGAGTGAGCACCAGAGAAGATTCGGCCTTCGTCGAAGGAGTCAACTTGGTGGGCAACGATTGGGGGCCACTTTGGTTTCCGCCGGCCGAAACGAAGCATCCCGCGTCAACCGATCTGCTGCGAGAACTCAAGCGACTCGAAGGCCGAGACGCCAGCCAACGCCGCAGCGCAGCGATCAATCTAGGCTGGCTCAAAGCACGTTCGTCCGGCGAGGCGCTGATCAAAGCGCTGGACGATTCCAATGTGGGAGTTCGACGCGAAGCGGTATTGGCGTTGATAGGCAGTGCCTCGGCCGACGCAGTCGACCCGCTGATCGACCGGCTGGCTGACCGAAACTGGGCGGTGCGTTCGATCGCCCACACCGCCTTGCTGGCCGTCACGGGACAGTCGCTGCCGTTTGAGCCAGAGGCGAAGTCATCAGTCAGGAAGGCGCAAGCCGCCGCCTGGGCTCAGTGGTGGAAACAAGGTCCCATCACGTGGTGTGCTGAGTTGCGCAAACGGCTGGCCGAGAATCCCAACGATCGATACGCCATCAAAGCCCTGGCGCACTTGGGTGGCGAGGCCGATGTGGAGACTCTGATTGCAGTGGTCTCCGAGGCCAAGGGCACCGCTCGTTCGTACGCAATCCGCGCCCTCGGCTCGCTGCGAGCCGTTGGGGCTGTGGACTTATTGGCCCAGATCGTCGAGAGTGAGAAGAAAGATCCTCATCTTGGAGAAGCGGTCGAGGCCCTCGGTCAAATCGGTGGACCGAAAGCGGCACGGGCGCTGGTCTACGCGCTGAATCATCACGCCGAAACTCAAATTGCTTGCTGGCGGCACAGTCCGACTTACCGCATTCTTCTGGCCATGGCCAACGTCGGACCGCAAGCCTGCCGCAGCGCCGTGCCGCGCGTGCTGCTGACGACCGAGTGTGACGTGGATCGGCTCACGCTCTACGAATTAGACGCTATCGAACGGTTGATTCGCCATATCGTTCGTCTCGATGGTCGCGGTCCCCAGGTCGTTCAGACCGTCCTGGAACTGCTCGACGGCAAGCAAACCGTCGAGTGCAAAAACCCGGCACTGGCCAAGGCGTTGAAGGCCGAGGACATGAACATTCAAAGTCCTTTGTCCGGGCTCGGGCATTCGACGCACTACCTGATGCTGGCGGCAACGGACGCACGCACGGCGCCGCAAATCGCGGAGCTGTTGAAGCATCGGGATTTGTACGTGCGTTGGTACGCAGCCCGCACGCTGGGCTTACTGGGTAATCGAGACGTTGTCCCACAGATCATCACCGCTTTACAGGCTGGACCGCGCGAGGCGACGGTGCCGATCTCCGGCCACATGGACAAGCATCGTTACGGGGCGCCGTTCCCGCGCTACCGCTGGGCGTTGGCCGAGGCACTTTCGTATTTGCCCACGTCAGAAGGGACGAAAGCACTGATGGCCGAAGCCGCCGATCACCGCAACATTAGCGACACCCGTTACGCCGCTCTGAAAGGCCTGTCGCGCATCGGTACTCCTCAAGTTATCCCCGTCCTCCAAAAAGCAGCTCGTGACGACTTCAATTCCATCTGTCGCGATCTGGCTCGGCAAAGTGTGGAGCAGTTGGAGACTGGAACGAGATGACCGCTGCGAGCATTCTCGTCGTCAATGCCGGTTCCGGCAGTGTGAAGTTTGCGCTATTCGATTTCGCCACGCTACAGCCGACGGCCACGGCGCTGCTTGACTGGCGCGGTCATAGCCGCCAAGCGTCGTTGACATTGTCCGTGCCGGACCGGGAGTCAGCGTGCCACCACCTCGATGTTCCAGACTATCGGTCCGGTGTTGCCGAGGGCCTGAGTATACTGCGTCGCTCGTTGGATGATGCAAACGGGACGGAGTTCGCGATTCGCGTCGTTGGGCATCGGTTGATTCACGGCGGCCAGGAGATCCGCGGGCCGGTACGGATCGACGCTGCCATGAAGATGACAATTGCTCGATTTGCCCGGCTCGCGCCGTTGCACATTCCACCGGGATTGGAAGCCATTGAAGCTACCGAGACGGCGCTGCCCGACGCGGATCAAATCGGAGTGTTTGACACGGCATTCTTCGCCCACATTCCTCCCGCCGCATATTTGTATCCACTGCCCTATCAGTGGTACGAGCAGTGGGGCATCCGCCGCTTTGGCTACCACGGTACCAGCCATGCTTATTGTGCCGAGCGTGCGACGGAACTGATCGGGCACGATTCGGGCGAGTTGCGGTTGATCATCTGCCATCTCGGACAGGGCGCGTCGGCGACGGCGGTTCGCGGCGGTGTGGCCATGACCAATTCGATGGGACTTACTCCTCTGGAAGGTCTGATGATGGGAACCCGCTCTGGCACGATTGACCCAGGGATCCTGATTCACGTGCAACGGGAACATGGGCTGACCGTCGACGAACTTGACGAAGTCCTGCACCATCGATCCGGTCTGCTGGGCCTTTCTGGCGTGTCATCGGACTTTCGAAAAGTCGAAGACGCGGCAACGGGCGGTCACTCCCGTGCCCAGCTTGCTCTGGATGTTTATGCCCACCGGGTGCGCGAGCAGATTGGCGCGCTGACGGTCAGTCTGGGAGGGTTGGATGCCCTGGTTTTCACAGGGGGAATCGGCGAGAACTCGACATGGCTACGGCGGGAAGTCTGCCGTGGACTCGAGTGCCTGGAAGTGCACCTGGACGATCATCGCAACGAGACGAGCCAGCCCGACTGTGACGTCGCTACTCAAGATTCCCAGGCACGAATCCTGGTCATCCATACGCGCGAAGACTTGATGATCGCCCGCCAAACGCGGCAACTTATCACGGACGGCGCGCGGTAGTCGGGTCTCCAAGCCCGTTATAGACAACCACCTGCCTCACCCTCACTCGAAGGTATCTCGGCACAGCGAAGGCACGACGGAGGCGAGCTACCCATCGAAGTTAGCGTTCTCAAACGACCTGAATCAAGGTGTGCCGATCAATTCCAGTTCAAGGCATCGCAAAGCAAGGTCAGAGCCGCTAGAATCAGCGCCAGTCGAGTTTAAGTTTCGCATCGCGACTAACTTATCCTGATAGAGGCTTGAGCGTGACCACGAAGAACAAAATGATGCGATTGGTCGGGTGGAAAGGTCTCCTGAAGTTATTGATCCTGGGTCTGGTTTGTTATTCGGTTTTTCTTTTCGTACAAACCCTTCTGGTTTCCTCAGGCGGAAGGCGCTTAGGAGGAGTGCAAGAGGTATTCGAGACGGACGGCGAGCGGTTGGAGGCAGACTTGCGTCGCCTCAGCGCTTTCTCCGCGGAACTCGAACGTCACCGTGAGGAGATGATTGTCCTGCAGGAGTCCTTCGGGAGACGCCAGCGCGGGTATTTCACGAGCGACGAACATGACAAGATCGAAAGTCTGCTCTTCCGCTATCTCGCTTGCCGCGAGTCGCTCTGGGACATGGTGGACTACTACCGGGACTACGAGACGCATTTCTCCGATCCCGAGGAGCAAACCAAGGCCTTTATCATCGGTTTCAATGCGGCGCTGCATCTGGCTCACTACGGCTCGGTTCTCGTGGCGACTTTTCTGGACGAGCCCGAGGTGATCGAAAAACTGAACGAAGGCTACCACCCGTCTGGCATTCCGAAGGGCACGTACGAAGAGGTTTTCACTGGTGTTACTTCGATCGAGAATATCGAGGCCTTGAAGACCGCCTGGGAACTCTATTCCAGCGAGGCGAAGAATCCCGACTCCCTCTTATCGCGCGTCGCCAAAAGCGATCCGGCCTACGGGGAGCTGGCTGGCCAGCTCGCACGACTCTACCAAAATACCAACGCTCAGGTGGAAACCATTCTGACGAAGCGGTCCCTCTTGCTTCCCGATGTCAGGAACCGGATCCGCAACTCGACTATCACGGAACTGGCAAAAAAGGCCTGCGAACTGCACAACGACAATCTCTTCGCTGTGCGGGCAGTGCTGTTTGTGAACGTCAGTCGATTGAGGTCGCCCGCTCCGGATGAAGTCATTTTCTCTGCACGTCAACTGCGCGAGGTCAAGTCGCTCCTGGAACCGGGGGATCTTATCCTGACCTTTAAGTCGGGGTATATGAGCAATATCTTTCTTCCCGGTGTTTTCAAGCACGGCATCACTTACGTTGGTTCTCCCAGCCAGCGTAAGGAGGCGGGGCTGGACATCGAAACGCTGGCGGGGATCGTACCGGCGAGAAAGGAAAAACTCGCTGGCGATCTGGCACGCTCGAACCTCGCGTCGGGCGCGGCGGCAGACTCGATCGAAGCGGTGGCCGAGGGCGTGATTTTCAACTCGATTGAGCACTTGATGACGACGGATATGAACCGCCTACTGGTGTTACGGCCGAAGCTGACACGGGAGGAGCGGATCGAGGATTTGAAAGCGGTTTTTCTTCTGCTCGGGAGCGGTTACGACTTCAATTTCGACTTCAACGACGCGACTTGCCAATGCTGCACGGAGGTGATCTACCGTTCTTTGAACGCGCACGGGGATATTCATTTTCCCCTGACCAAGAGAATGGGGAACCAGACTTTGAGTGCCGACGATATACTCAGCTACCATCTTTCCGCCGCCCCAAGTCCCTTTGAGTTCGTTTTTCTCGCTGAGAAATCACCCCGTCCGGAAACTCAGAGCGCTGTTATCCTGACGGGGGAACAGGGCGCAGCGCGTTTTCGCGAACTCATGGCCAAAGGGGAAACGGAGCAGTCACCCTGAGCGACGGCGGCCGCCATTTTTCCTGGTTGGCGAGGTGCGGGTGAGACTCTGGATCCGCAAGATTGTCCACGGAAGAGCGCGGGACAGTCGCTAGCGTCATTTACTTGAAAGGCTGTATCAGGATATTCTTTTATAAGCGAAGCACGAGCCCATTTTCTACAAGAACCCTACGTATGAAACATATTCGGAATTTTTGCATTATCGCCCATATTGATCATGGCAAGTCGACTCTGGCCGATCGACTGATCCAGGCTTGTGGTGGCGTCACGCAACGCGAGTTCCGCGACCAGATGCTCGACGCGATGGATATCGAGCGTGAACGGGGCATTACCATTAAGAGCAATACGATTACGCTCTCCTACCATGCCCAGGATGGTCAAGACTATCTGCTGAACCTCATTGATACACCTGGCCACGTTGATTTTTCACACGAAGTACGGCGTTCCCTGTTGGCTTGTGAAGGTGCGTTGATTGTTGTAGATGCTTCTCAGGGAGTCGAGGCTCAGACGGTTGCCAACCTCTATTTGGCGCTGGATCATAATCTGGAGCTTCTGCCGGTGATCAATAAGATCGATCTCCCGGCTGCGGATGTTGACCGCGTGCGCGAGGAGATTGATGCGGAGTTGGGGCTAGATCCGTTTGAGGCGGTCCCTGTTTCCGCGAAGACTGGTGTCGGCATTGAAGACGTGCTTGCCGGCATCGTCGAGAAGCTGCCGAGTCCCAAGGGCGACTCGGACGCGCCGCTTAAAGCCTTGGTCTTCGATGCCCATTTCGATACGTATCGAGGTGTGATTCTTCAGTGTCGCGTTATGGAAGGCACGCTGAAGACTCGCGATACGATGCATTTCATGCACTCGGACCGCGATTTTACGGTGGACGAGTTGGGCTACAATCAGTTGAAGCTCAATCCAAAAAAACAGCTCAGCGCCGGGGAGGTTGGTTATATCGTCGCCGGGATTAAGAGTGTACGCGAGATTGAAATCGGCGATACGATCACGCTCCTTGACCGCCCGGCAGCAGAGCCGATTCCTGGCTATCAGGAAGCCAAACAGGTCGTCTTTTCTTCCATCTATCCGATGAACTCGGACGAGTACAAGGGTCTCACGAAGGCTTTGGACAAACTGGCGATCAACGACGCGGCACTCACCTACGAAAAGGATAGTTCGGCGGCTCTCGGCTTCGGATTTCGCTGTGGGTTCCTGGGACTTCTTCACTTGGATGTGATTCAGGAACGTTTGCAGCGAGAGTTTGACATCGGCTTGGTCATCTCGGCGCCGTCGGTGAAGTACAAACTGGCATTGAAAGACGGCACGACGATCGATGTAGACAACCCCAGCTACTGGCCTGATCCGATGAAGATCGACTCGGCCACCGAGCCTTACATCAAAGCATCGATTCTTACGCCCGAGAAATACGTCGGCCCTGTCATGGAGCTATGCAGAGAACATCGCTCGGAGAGCCAGACGATGAACTATCTCTCCGCGGGTCGGGTTGAAGTGACTAGCGAGATGCCGCTCGGAGAAGTTCTCTTCGATTTCTATGGCAAGCTGAAGATGATTACGCGAGGATACGGATCGTTTGACTATGATCCGATCGAATATCGAGCTACCGATGTCGTAAAGGTCGATATCCTGGTCAACAAGGAACCGGTCGACACGCTTTCTTACCTGGTCCATCGGGACAAAGCGCGAACTCGGGCGCTCCACTACTGTGAACAACTTGCCGAAGCGATTCCCCGCCACCAATTCAAGATCCCGATCCAGGGCGTCATTGGCGGCACGATCATCGCGCGCTCGACGATCCAGCCTTACCGCAAGGACGTGACTGCGAAGCTTTATGGCGGCGACGTGACGCGCAAGAACAAGCTGCTCGATAAACAGAAGAAGGGCAAGGCGAAAATGAAGCAGTTTGGCCAGGTCAATATACCTCAGAAAGCGTTTGTCTCGGTGCTTTGCGCTGACAGGGACTAGTGAACGGACCTATCATGCAAAGAACTGTTCGGCTGCACGTCATCACTTGTCTGGCGGCGCTGCTCGTTTGCGCCGCGATCACGCCGATTGCCTCGGCCGAGACGCCGACGACAGAGGTCGACGTGCTGGTTTACGGCGCTACACCAGCGGGCATCTGCGCCGCCGTCGCAGCGTCTCGCGAGGGGGCTTCGGTGGCGCTGGTATCGCCGTACGACTATGTAGGCGGAGTGATGAGCGGAGGCTTGAGTCTGAGCGACTCGAACCAGTGCGTCCGCCGGTTGATGGGCGGGTTGTTTGTTGAGGTTCACACGCGGATCTACAGGCACTACGAAGATACGGGCGTGAAACTCAACTACAATGTCGATCTCGCCAAGAACGACAAGTGGACCTATGAGCCGCACGTGGCGGAGATGGTGTTTCATGATCTACTCGAAGAGGCCAGCGTCGCGGTGCATCTGGAGCACAAGCTGGTGGGCATGACCAAAGAGTCGACGCGGATCGAGACGCTTAAGACCAGCAAGGGCGTGTTCCGTGCTGGACAGTTCATCGATGCGACGTACGAGGGCGACCTCATGGCGGCGGCCGATGTGTCGTACGCCGTGGGGCGCGAAGGCAAGAAGCAATATGGCGAGTCGCTAGCCGGGCACCAGCTTCCGAAGAAACCCGTCAAGGTTGTTCCGCTCGATGAAGCGGGCAAGCCGCTACCGCTGTTGACCGGCAACGCGCTCGGCGAAGACAGTGGCGACGAGAAGATCATGACGTATAGCTTTCGCGTCGTGATCTCAACCGATCCGAACAATCGACTGCGGTTTCCCGAGCCGGCCAACTACGACCCGGCCCGTTTTGAACTTGCGCGTCGGTATATCAAAGCCACTCCAAAGGCGGCAGGGGGTATGGTCGCCGTGGACGGGTATCCGCTGCCGGGCAAAAAGGTCGATCTGAACAACGGAATCGGCCGGCAGATTTCGTCGGGATTGGTCGGTGCAAGTTGGGCTTGGCCCGAGGCGACGTACGACGAGCGAGAGAAGATCTGGGAAGCGCACAAGCAGTACACATTGGAGCTAATCTGGTTCCTGAAAACCGACCCGGCTGTGCCGGAGAAGGTTCGTAAGAAGTATGCGGCCTACGGGCTGGCCAAGGATGAATTCCAGAGATACGGCGGGTGGCCGCCAGCGTTGTATATACGCGAAGGGCGACGCATGATCGGCGAGCACGTACTCACTCAGCACGATGTGCGGCGCGACATCACGAAAGGCGATTCGATCGGCATCAGCTCGTTCCCGATCGATTCGCACGATTGCCAACGCCTACCGACAACCGACGGCAAGGCGTGGGTCAACGAGGGCACGATCTTTCCCGAACGCATCAACGGCAACCGCCACGGTCAGCCGTACCAGGTGCCGTATCGTTCACTCACCCCCAAGCGAGACGAGTGTGTCAACTTATTGGTACCGGTGTGTTTGTCGAGCACGCACGTGGCGCTCTCCAGCATCCGAGTCGAACCAACTTGGATGATGCTCGGCCAGAGCGCCGGCATAGCCGCGGCCATGGCGCACGCGACCAAGACCGACGTTCAGAAACTACCCTACGACGCATTGAAGCAGCGTCTACTCAAGCAAATGCAGGTCATCGACTTCCCGGCGGATACCAGGATGACGCCTGCGACGAATGTCGTTGCTTCAAAGATGTTGCCCGGCATTGTGCTTGACGACCGCGAGGCAAAGAAGAGAGGAATGTGGAAGGACTCTCAGAACTTTCGCCCCTTCATCGGTGAAGGGTATGTTCACGATGACAAAGCTGGCGACGGCGCTGCCAGCCTTACCTTCACGACGAAGATCCAACGCAGCGGGCGGTACAACGTGCGATTGGCCTACTCGCCGCATGAGACTCGGGCGAGCAATGTTCCAATGTCGGTCACAATCGGCGACAAATGCCGTGTGATTTTCGTCAACCAGCGACTGGCCTTGGACACGGGCTCCGCATTCCGCACGGTTGCCACGCTCGATCTCGAGGCAGGGCAGACCGTCGCCATTCAGTTCAGCAACGATCAGACGGACGGGTTTGTGGTGATTGACGCACTCCAACTCGTCAAGCATCTACGACCCAAGTAGTTCGTCCAGCCTATTCACGCTTCGGCGGGCTTCGCCCAATGGTCTTCCCGATAATTGCGGTGGGTCAGTGCGTTGGCTTGTTCGTCACCGACGATCTGTTCAGCTGATGGTTCAAACTTCACGGATCGGCCGGTGCGAGACACGATGTTGCCCAGGTGGCACAACGTCGATGATAGATGGCCAACTTCGATCCCGGCATTGAGTGGCTTGTCCGTACGAATAGCATCAAGAAAGTTGCGCTGATGCGCATCTTCGCGGTCCTCGGGAAGCTCGTCGATCACGCGAGGCTCATTCTTCGGCCCGAACAGTTTGACACCCGATGCGGTGAACTTCATCATGCCCTGCGTCCCATAGAAGATTGTGTGAGTTCCCGCTTCGTCCTCACGATAGGGCGACCAGACACGTTGTTCGTACACGAGCACTCGCTTGTTGCGGACGATCCCGTCAGCAGGGTATTCGAATGTCATTTGATAGCTGTCGGGAAACTCCTGATCGTCGTCAAAGTACAGCTTCGAGCCATAGCCGGCGACGAAACTCGGATGCGTTTCGACTCCCAGACCCCAACGAGCCACGTCGATTCCATGCACGCCGTCGTTTCCGATGTCACCGGTCCCGAAGTTGTAGAACCAGTGCCAGTGGTAATGCACGTAGTTGGACTGGTACGGTCGCCATTGGGCCGGGCCAACCCACAGCTCGTAGTCGATGTGGGCGGGGACCGGAGAAGGTTTTCGGTGCCCGATGTTGGCTCGCTTCTGGCTGTTGATGTGTTTGGCAACCAGGACATCACCGATCACGCCCTCGTGCAACATTTGCATGGCAGCCTTGGTCGTCGCTTTGGAACGACTTTGCGTGCCATGCTGCATGATGCGTCTGTTTCTGCGAGCCGCGTCGATCATCAAACGGCCTTCGCGCACACTGTGTGAACATGGCTTTTCCACGTAGACGTGCTTGCCGGCTTCACACGCCAGGATGGCGGCCGGAGCGTGCCAATGATCGCACGCGGCAATGGCGACGGCGTCGATCGATTTATCATCAAGAATCCGCCTCAGGTCCGACACGGCGTGATCAGCGCCCGTGTTGTCTTTGGCTTTTGCGGCTCGAGTGCTGTCCGGGTCGCAAACATACCGCACAGCCGCATCGTCCTGCGAACCGATCGCCCTGGCCACTTGGATTCCCCGGCCGCCGCATCCAATCAAGCCGACATTGACGCGCTCATTCGCCCCTTGAGCTTTTGCATTTGGAATCGACGAAGTCAACACGGCCGCACTGGCGACCCCAACGCCAGCAAACCCGGTGCCCGTCTGTTTCAGAAATGTTCTGCGATCTTGCTGGTTCATGGCGTGCGATGACTCCATACTTACGGTGTTTGATTGCGGGACTTCACCACGATTAGCCGTTGCGTCATTATATAGCTGATTGACGGTTCACTGCTTATTAATGCCCGCGCAATGAGCACTTGTGGCTTCCGGGAGAATATCATCGAACGCTAATACTGAGCGGAAATCCCTGACCGCATCGACAAAACGGCAAACAGCTCGGCATGACGATGGTTCTGACCTTGCAATAAGGACACGATGCGATGAATCAATCTCTGGACTTCAGGCCGCTCACGGCCATCTTGACTCTTGCACTTGTCGGTGCGGGGATAGCGACGGGCCAGGCTGCCGAGAAAACGTCACTGGATGAACATCGGCAAACGCGTAAGGAGCTGGCCCAGCGCCGACGTCGCGTTATCATGAACAATGATGGGTGTGACGTGTTGTACTTCCCCAATGCCGAGAAGGCGACAGTGGAAGCATTTTTGGCCAAGCGCACCACGCCGTTGGCCGGTACTCATGTCGACACGATCGCATTCTGTCCGACGAGTTCTGGTTTTGGCTTCTTCACGCACAACACCAAGGTCGGCACGGTGCTGACTCGATCGGGGCGCGAGTATGGCATCCAGCCTGACACTCGCAATATTGCCAAGGAACTGATTGACCAGGGTACCGACTGTCTCCAAGCGGTTGTCGGGTTTGGCCACGATCATGAAATGGAAGTGTTCTGGTCAATGCGAATGAACGATACACACGATGTCTCTCACCATCCCGATAAACCGTACCTTCTCTTTCCGCCGTTCAAAGAAGAGCATCCCGAATGGCTGGTTGGCGATCACGTCAAGCGGACGCGTCACGGCCGGTGGAGTTCGGTCGATTACGCACATCCAGAGATTCGTGATCTGGCCTTCGGATTCATTGATGAAGTCTGTCGCAACTACGATGTCGACGGCGTGGAACTCGATTTCTTCCGTCACCTCTGCTACTTCAAGAGCACTGCTCTGGGAGGCACGGCCAGCGACGAGCAGCGAGACATGATGACCGACCTCATGCGTCGCGTGAGAAAGATGACCGAAGAGGTGGGCATCAAACGTCAGCGGCCGATCCTCGTGGCGATACGAGTCCCCGATTCGGTAGGCTTCTGTCGCGACATGGGATTCGACATCGAGCAGTGGATGCGCGAGGGACTCATCGACATTCTCGTCACGACCTGTTACTTCCGGCTCAACCCTTGGGAGTACAGCGTGGAACTTGGGCACAAGTACGGCGTGCCGGTCTATCCTTGCCTAAGCGACTCGCGTGTTCGCGGTGAGACACGTTTCCGCCGCAGCTCGGGTGAGAGTTACCGCGGCCGAGCCATGAATGCGTGGAACGCGGGCGCTGATGGTCTGCACCTCTTCAACCATTTCAATCCCAACGTTCCGATGTGGAAAGAGATTGGCGATCCTGATGCACTGCTGGTAAGGGACAAGCTGTACTTCGTCAACGTGCGCGACGACGATCCTCGTAGATTTCTCGCCATGGGCCGCGAGTACCGCACGGTGCCTGTCGTTGGACCGTCGCATCCCCTGCTGGTGACGGCGGGCGAGCCGGTGACGCTGGACATTGAGATCGGTGACGACATTCCTGCGGCACAGCGCCGTGGATACAAACCGGACGTCACGCTCCATTTGGAAGTGCCGTCCATCAAGAAAGCGGCGCAGCTTGATGTGAAACTCAACGGCACCAAACTGATAGGCGGCGTGCTGAACCAAGGATGGGTTGACTACTTGGTGCCCTTGGCTTCCCTAATGCAAGGCACAAATGAGCTCAAGATCGCGGCCGATCCAGCGGCCTTGCGGACTGATGATTGGAGCGTTGAGTTTGACGGCGGCAATAAGCCAAGTCGGCCCTGGAATCGCGACCGTGGGTCGACTCGCACCGTCGAGGAGATCGTCGGCGACGCACTTCTAATCGCTGATCGAGGCGAAGCCTCGGGTGACTACCTGTACTATCGCTACCCTTGGGGCGCCGATCCTGACGGGGAGGCCGTTGTCGAAGCTCGCGTCAAGGTGAAGTCGGGCTCGAGCTACATCATTGTCACCAACGGAATTGGCGGCGAGAGGCTTGGACTGTGGCCCGATCGCATCGAACTCTTTCACAACCGGACAATCCAATACAAGATGGACACGACCGACGGCTTCCACCTCTATCGCATGGAGCTGAAAGGGCGAGATCTGACAGTCTACGTTGACGGCGAATTGCGGATTGATGCGTCTGGAGCAATGCGTCCGCGATCGGGATATGCAGGAAACGAAGTCGCGTTCGGTGCGGCCAATAGTCCCCAATTGGGAGAGGCGTGCTGGCGCGACGTAAAGGCCCGAGCCTCGGGCCTGACGCTCCAGGATCTGGTGGTGAGCGTGTCGTACGAAAAGGAGTGAAGTCCGTTGAGACCATCAAGCAGGCTCACAACAATGCCGCCCGGCCAATCCAAACTTAACTCTGGCAAATGGACATCACGCGAACGAATGCGGGCTGTATTGACCGGACAGAAACCGGATCGTGTCCCTTTCGCGCCGTGCATTTACATTGATCACGCCAGTCATTGTATGGGGCACCAATTCGAAGAAGCACTGGCCGATCCGCGTCTGGGAATCCAATGGATGCTGGAAGCCAACCGGTTCTACCGGAGCGATGTCGTGCGCGTTCTCTCCACACCTCCGCACTCCTGGTTTCACGAGAAGGACGTCCAGCGCCGCGGAGATCAGCTGCTTCAGATCGACAAGCGCAGCGGCCAGGTGGATGGCTGGTTTGACGTACAAGGCGGTGGAGCGCTCATCCGGGCTCAGCCTCCTGAGCCGGTCTGCACGCTGGAGCAGGCCGAGGCCATTACCTTCCCGTCCGCGGAAGAACTCCTGGAGACCGGCTGTCTGGATTCCGCGAGGGAGGTCACCGAGCGCGCCCATGAGGAAGGACTGTTCGTTGTCGGCATGGCCGGTGGGCAGACCCTGAATTTCCTTTGCAGACACGTAGGTGGTGGACAAGAATCGCTTCTGATGATGGTGGATAATCCCGAACTCACTCGCAAGATCTTTGACAAAGGCACCGACGCGTCGATTGAAGTGGGAAAGGCCTTTGCTCGCATTGGAGTGGACTGCTTGTACATCGGCGATTCTTGGGCCTCCGGTAGCGTCATTTCTCCTCGCATGTACTCTGATTACTGCACCCCCTGCTATCGTCGCGCGGCGGATGCGGCACACGCCAGCAGATTGCTCGTGTACAAGCATTGCTGCGGGAACTATGACCCGCTGCTCGATGCGGTGAAGAAGGATCATCTGGATGGCATCGAAGGAATGGACCCGACCTGCGGAATGTCCGTGCCCCACACGCGCGAAGCAGTTGGCGACGCACTCTGTCTCATCGGTGGCGTGAGTTGCCTGACGTTACTGGGAGGCACATCGGAGCAGGTCTATGGAGCGGCCCGAGCCTGCATCCGCGACGGTGGTCCGCGCTATGTTCTGGGAAGCGCTTGCGCCGTGCCACGGTTCACACCGGCGGAGAATATGCACGCCTTCGCGCGTGCGGCACTGGATCTCACGCCGTAGCTTCTGGTGTGGGAGATGTGTCGCACGACTTCATCTCTGGCGAGCGGCGGAATTGGGTCTACCCGTCCTACTGGTAAGTTTCCATCTGCCCGTCGCCGCTAGCTCTCTCGACCGTGTTGGCACAGCATTCGCAATGAATGCAATATCCACGAAGTCCCACAGGTTTCACCGCATTTCTTCGTCGAGTTGCTCAACATGTAAAGGTGTCGATCTGCCATGAATATGAACACGTCACGCACCGTCTGCCGGATGACGCTCTCCATGATCCTGCTTGCCGCTGGCGTAGCGCAGGCGCAGCCGAAGGAAATCCCACAGGCGTTGGAGCCGTGGAAAAGCTGGGTTCTCTGGGGAGCGCAACAGCCTGATTGCCCGACGCCGTTCAACGCGAGCGATCAGCGCATCTGTTCTTGGCCCTTTCGGTTGAAGTTGGCGGCCGATCAAGAGAAGGGTTCCTGGCAGTTCCGGGTGCGCGTGTATGAGGAAACGTGGGTGTCGCTCCCAGGTAATGATCAGAATTGGCCGTTCGAGGTGCGCGCCAACGACGAACGAATTCCCGTGGTCCAGCGGAATGGTGTCCCGTCGGTGCGATTGCCTGTAGGCCTACATGATCTCGCCGGTGAATTCCGTTGGCGCGGAATGCCCCAGCGGATTGCCGTACCGCAGCAAATCGGGCTATTGTCATTGGTCGTCGACGGAGTGGACATGCCGACCCCGATCTGGGACGCAGCGGGGAATGTTTGGTTGAGACGGCTACGAGTCCCAGCGGCGGAGAAAGATCTGCTGGCATTGCAAGTCTATCGCGTAGTCGAAGACGGGATGCCTCTCTGGCTGCGTACAGAGATTGACCTGACGGTCGCTGGGAAGAGCAGAGAAGAGCAGATCGGTTGGGTCTTGCCGGAGGGTTGGCAATTGTCATTGGTCGAAAGCCCAATCCCCGTCGCTGTGGACGATCAGGGGCGGATGAAGGCGCAGGTTCGGGCTGGGAAATGGAAGATCCAGGTCCACGCCTTCCGCAACACGGATGTCGATACGTTTCGATTCGCGTCCGGTGTACAACCTGTTACCGGCGTGGAACTCGTCGGCTTTCGCGCCAAACCGGACTTTCGCATTGCAGAGCTTGAAGGCGTACGGTCGGTGGACGTAAGCCAGACCACTTTCCCCGACAAGTGGCGCGACCTGCCCGTCTTCGAGTGGAAAACCGATTCGACATTTCGGTTAGTTCAAAAGATGCGGGGTATGGGGTCGCAGCGCCCCAAGGGGTTAACGATTGACCGTCATTTTTGGCTGGATGAAGACGGCCGAGGAATGACCTACCGTGATTTGGTCAGCGGCCAACTGCAACAGATTTGGAGACTGGATGTTGCCGCCAGCCAGCAGCTAGGCGCTGTCCGCTCCGGCGGGGAACATCAACTCATTACAACGAATCCACAAACAGGTGCCAACGGCGTCGAGATCAGAGATCGCAACCTGACGCTAGAAGCGATTGGCCGCGTCGATGGGACAACCGAGTTGTCCGCGACGGGTTGGCAGGCCGATGCTGAATCGTTGAAACTGTCGCTTTCGCTGCCACCTGGCTGGCGTGTCTTCGCCGTTTTCGGGGCGGATCGAGTCGACGGCGACTGGCTGACAGCATGGTCATTATTGGATCTGTTTCTCTTGCTAATATTCTCGCTGGCCGTCTTCCGGCTGTGGGGATTCAGGGCCGGCATCGTGGCGCTCTTGGCTTTTGGTCTGTCCTACCACGAACCCGGCGCCCCGCGCCTCACATGGATTTTCCTACTGATCCCAATTGCTCTACTACGCGTCGTAACGGAAGGGAGCGGCAAACGATGGCTGGACGCCTGGAAGTATTTTGCCGTGGCGCTGCTGGTTCTCAGCTTCGTGCCGTTCAGCGCTAGACAGATTCAGGGCGCAATCTATCCTCAGTTAGAAACTGCAGGCGTCAGCTACGGTACCAGAAGCATGTTTCAATGGCTGGGTGTCGTCTATAACACAAGCGCGCGGGTTGCCACCTACGTGCAGGAAACCGAGGTCAGCGAGCAATCCAGTAGTAGACTGAGCTCTGCCACCGAAAAGCAAGCTAACTTGCTGTTCGATCCCATGACGAAAATCCAAACTGGGCCCGCCGTACCTGAATGGGGTGGCTGGAACCTAGTTTTTTGCTCCTGGAAAGGTCCCGTGTCGCGCGATCAGCAGATTGTACCGCTGCTCATCTCGCGTCCGATGCACCAATGTTTGACCGTTGTGCGACTACTGCTGCTGTTCCTGCTTGCGGCGATCATCCTTGGTGTCCGCAAGTTTCAGATCCCGTTCTTGCGACGGCGTGCTGGCGCTTCCGTTGTCGCCGGAGCCGTCGTGATGTTCGCCGTATTGCTGCCGGCAAACGATGCTCTGGCACAGATTCCCGACTCGGAGATGTTAAACACACTGCGCCAGCGTCTGCTGGAGCCTTCGGACGCTTTTCCGCAGGCCGCCGAAATCTCATCGGCGGATCTAGCGTTGAATGAAGGCCGAGTTTCGATGCAGGTTGAGATTCACGCTGCGATCGATGTCGCAGTTCCACTGCCCGGCCGCTTGCCAACCTGGTCTCCATTGTCTGTCACAATCGATGACCAGCCTGAGGCCATGGTGTGTCGCAGAGACGACGGTTACTTGTGGGTGATGGTCCCGCAGGGCGTGCACAAGATCGTTGTCGAAGGATGGCTTGCCGAGGCGTCCGAGTGGGAATGGACTTATCTACTGAAACCGCGCCGAGTTTCCATTGTCGCACCAAGTTGGAACGTGACAGGCGTTCGTTCCAATGGCAGACCCGATGACCAGGTCTTTTTCTCAAGACGCGAACAACTTAGCGAAGGCGCGGCGACGTATGATCAAAAGAACTTTCGGCCCATCGTCGCAGTGGATCGACATCTGGAGATTGGGCTTCTGTGGAAAGTGCGCAACACTGTAACGCGGCTTTCCGCACCTGGAAAGGCGATCTCATTGAGGATCCCACTCCTGTCGGGCGAAAGTGTGCTCACGTCGAGTGGCGACGTCCAAGACGGCATGATCGAAGTGAATCTCGGCACAAATCAGACGAGTTTTACTTGGGAGAGTGAAATTGAGTCTGGAAATGAAATTCAGATAGAAGCGGCGCAAACGGCACCGTTGGTGGAACGCTGGCATCTGGTCACCTCATCAGTCTGGAATGTCACTTTCACGCGACTCATGCCGATCTTCGAGTTGGACGAAGACAGACTGATTCCCGTTTGGCGTCCTTGGCCGGGAGAAGGAGTTACGCTGTCGTTTCGCCGCCCCAAGGCTATCAGCGGTGAGACAATTACCGTACAGCGAGTTCATCACGAGGCCAAGATCGGGGCGCGCCGACGCGAGACCCAACTCAATTTTGAAGTTGAATCTAGTCTTGGAAATGATTTTGGAATTGAGTTCGATCCCAAGGCAGACATTACGTCGCTGACCGTGGATGGTCATTCGATTCCCGTTCAACGCGACGACGGGCAGTTGATTGTTCCTTTGCGTCCGGGAAAACAGTCAGTCAAAGTCGCCTGGGCCGCGTCCCAGGCGCTTAAGGCAGTTGCTCCTGTGGGAGCAGTGAAGCTACCGGTCGATGGGGCGAATGTCACAACCGTCATGGTAGTTCCCGAGAACCGCTGGGTACTTTGGGCAGGAGGACCGCTACGGGGGCCGGCTGTCCGCTTCTGGACAATTGTCGTCACCGCCCTTCTGTTCGCAGTGGCGTTGGCAAGCCTTCGCCTATCGCCGCTCCGCCGGATCGAATGGGTTCTGCTGGCGCTCGGACTAACGCAGGTTCACGTGGCGGCAGCCATGCTGGTGGTCGGCTGGTTGTTCCTGCTTGCCTGGCGCGGCAAACGGGAACCGAATCAGATGGGGTTCTTTCGTTTCAACTTACTGCAACTCGGGCTGGTGTTTCTCACGGTGATCGTGCTGGGCATCTTTATCGTGGTTGTTGGCGAGGGACTGCTCGGCAATCCCGAAATGTTCATCGTTGGGAATGGTTCTTCGCGGACAAATCTGAATTGGTACCAGCCGCGGACAGGGGCAGAACTTCCCGATGCTTACATCGTCTCCGTTTCCGTCTGGTTTTATCGAGTGTTGATGCTGGTTTGGGCGCTGTGGCTGGCAACGGCCTTGCTCCGCTGGCTGCAAACAGGTTGGAACGCATTTAGCAACGGCGGCTGTTGGAAACGATGGGGCGAAAGACGATCCCCACCGCTGGCAGAGCTTGTCGAGCCGTAAACCGCGAGATGGTTCACGCAGGTGTCGACCGAGCACTCGTCGTCTGATCGAACGAAGTGTCGGTCACGAGACCGTCCCGCGCTAGCCGCAACTGGACGAATTGTCCGTATCGCGCAATACTAGAAGAGTACCAGAAAGGCTGAATCAGCATGTCCACCATCGTGACATTTTCGGGCCGACTTCAATCGAAGCCTGTTTGGATCTTCGCTGCCTTGACCATCGTCGCGCTGCCGCCGACTGCCGCTGGACAGCAGCGACAACCGTTTCCTTTCTCCGACCCACAACGGATGTTCGAGCAGTTTTTTGGAGCAGTACCAGCGGAAGATCGCGAGAAGATCGACAAGATCACAATCTCTGCACGAAATGAATCTCAGATCGGCGAAAGGGCAAGCCGCCAATACATTGCTGAACTTCGTCGCAAGGGGATCAAAGTCATAACCCGCGGCAAGGACGTTGAATATCTTCGGAAGCTCGTCGCCCTAGTCCGCCCCAAGATGGAGAACGCATCACGTTACAAGACGATCCGAGTTTATCTGGCCGAGTCTAACGAAACCGACGCTCGTTCGTTTCCAGGGGGAACCTTGGTCTTCTATCGAGGTATGTTGGAGTTCGCCGAAAACGAAGCCTCCTTGATCGGTGTCATCGGACACGAACTGTCTCATCTCGATCATGGACACCAACTGTATGACGCCAAACGGGTCAAGTTGATGCAGAGTACGTTCAGCGGCACCAACGGATTTTCGCCCGATCAGTTTTTTCGCAGCGGTGCGATGTTGATGCGAAGTTTTGGGAAACCGTTTCGTCCGGAAGACGAATCCGTTGCCGATAATAGCGGCGCGGTATGGGCCTACGAACTGGGTTACGATCCGCGAGAAATGGCCAAACTATTTCTTCGGATGCACGAACGTGACCGCGGAGCGAAGGCGAATCTCCCCGCGTTCCTGCGAACTCACCCGTATCACCTCGATCGATACAAGGCGTTAACGGAACGTTTCAAACAGCTCCAAGCGGACAAGCCGAATGACAACCTTTATCTGGGCGCAGAAAATATCGTGAATCGAATACCACGATCAGAGAAGGAGTTTTGACGGCCTCATCACACGCCCGCGATTTTGCCTTTGTGTTCCTCCCAATACTGAGGCATCAACTCTTGGACTTTGGCTTCCAATTCTTCGTCACTAATCGCCGTCATACGACCATCGACTTCGTATTGGTCCATGACCCATCGGGCAACCTTGTGGCACTTGATCTTGCTAATGCGATCCGCATCCTTCAGACCAAAGAACTCGTTCACCCAGTGAGCAACACCATCGGCACCGCTCTTATCCGTCAACGCCACGCGAGGCGGGCGATTCAATAGCTTCGCCGTATCGAAAATGTTGTAGATTCGTTCGTCCTGCCGCAAACCACCGGCGTGGATACCGGCCCGCGTGGTGTTGAAGTGTTTGCCGACGAACGGGTAGTTGTCGGGGATCGGGAAATTGATCGAACGCATGTAATTCGCGATCTCGGTGATCAGCTCGCTACGAATACCGCATAGGTCTTCTTTCAACGAGATGTATTCGACGAGTGCACCTTCAACTGGAGGGTTGCCACAACGCTCGCCGAATCCGAACAGCGTGCCGTTCAACGCGTCACAGCCGTACAACCACGCGGTTGCTCCGTTGGCGTGCGTGCGATGGAAGTCGTTGTGACCGTGCCATTCGAGCCGATCACTGGGCACGCCGCATTCTTGATTCAGCTTGTATATCATCTTTGGAACACTGCGCGGCAACTCGGCTCCGGGATAATGCAGGCCAAATCCCATCGTGTCGCAGATGCGAATCTTGACGGCTTGATCTTTGGGAACTTGTTCGCTCATCCGCATCAGCCGATCCACAAACGGCATCACAAAGCCGTCCCAGTCGGCACGCGTCACGTCTTCCAAATGACAACGAGGCCGCACGCCGGCTTCAAACGCGGCATCGACCACCTCGCAATAAGAATCCATGCACTCCTGGCGGCTCTTGAACTTCAGCTTATTGAAGATGTGGTAGTCTGACGAACTCGTCAGCATCCCCGTCTCCTTCAAACCAGCTTCCTTGACCAGGCGGAAGTCACCTTTGACCGCGCGGATCCAGCCGGTGCATTCAGGAAACTTGTGGCCCAGCTCACGACAACGATCGAGTGTCTCGCGATCATTCTTCGTGTAGAGGAAAAACTCGGTTTGGCGGATCACACCGTTAGGGCCGCCAAGCTGCGCAAGCAGATCGTAGAGATGGACCATCTGGTCGATCGTGTACGGTGGACGAGCTTGTTGCCCATCGCGGAATGTCGTGTCGGTGATGAAGATGTCGCGTGTCTTCGCCGAGTTCGGATCAAATTCGACAGGCCGGCCGTCGATGTATTCGACCAGCGGTCCATCAAAGCGGATCTTGGGAGGAAGACCGTAGTCGAAAACATCTTCCAGCAAATTCGGCTCGGTGGTGTTGACCAGTTCGTGGGACTTGCGTGCATCAGCGCCTGACATGGCTTGGCTCCTTGGTAGCTTATTGATCTTGTCCTACACCTCAACACCCTGCTCTTTGCAGACACCTTCAATGAACTCGGCGGCCGAACCGACGGTCGTGACGGCCAATGCGCCGTCTTCGTCCATCTCGATGCCGAACTCCTCCTCGAACATTGCAACGAGTTCGATTGACTGGACGCTTTCGGCGCCCAGGTCGGTAGTAAAGTTGTTCTCGGGTTTGATATCGGCCGCGTCGAGCTGCAAAACGCGAGCTGTTACTTCAATGACGCGATCCTGAACATTAGCCATTCTGTCATCCTCCTACGAACGTTGAGCACGCAGCGCGCGGCGGCCCTTCTTGACGGCGTCCATCCGCGGCTCCGCAGTGATTTTAAAGATCTCTTCCCACATCGCCTCGAGAGCAGGCGTCCATTCGAATCCTCGACGGCCCATCGCGATGCCGGCCGTTTCAAACAGCTTACGCTTACCGAATCCTTTCGTCACGACGCCTTCCAGGAACCAAGCGAACGAAGGAATAAACTTCGGTAACGGTTTTCCAGTTCCGGCGATCAATGTCATCGCACCGACGTACGAACCGGTGTTCAATAAAGTGCCGATCGATGTCTTTGTGTGATCGCCAATCAACGAACCGACTTTTCGCGAGCCCGTATCGATGGCGTGCTTGCCGTCGAGCATCACCGAGACGTCGGAGTAATCGTTCTTCAGATCGCTGTTGGTGGTAAGTGCTCCAAGATTGACCCACTCGCCAACGTAGGCGTGACCAAGGAAGCCATCGTGATACTTGTTCGAGTAACCTTGAATGATCGACTCTTCGACTTCACCACCAATACGGCAGACCGGGCCAATCGAGTTCCCTTCGCGGCACTTCGCACCCAGCAAGATCGATTTCTTGCCGACGTAACAGGGCCCTTCGATGCGCGTGAAGGGATGAATCTCGGCACCGTCATCGATATAGACCGGGCCATGTTCGGCGTCAATAACGACCATCGGATGGACGCTCGCATCTTTCCCGATGTAAACGTCGCTGCGGCTGCCGCGTATCGCCGACGGCTCTTCGACATGCCCGTCATTGCCGCTGCGACCGGCGACTGCGAAGTCAGTAATGAGTTGTTCCGGGTTGTCGAGGATCAGGTCCCACGTGTAAGTCCATGTGGCGATTTCACCTTCGTATCGCGGAAAGGCTTCGCTCGCCGATTCGATCAAGCCATCGATCGAATCCGTGATCAGCTTGCTAAGATCTTCCTTGGCGATGCGTGCAAACAGACAATCACCGTTGTCATCAAAAGCAACTTGGCTCGGACCGGTCGGCGCGATCTCGAAGCTCTCCGCCTTCACGCGGGCATTGACCAACAGTAAGTCTTCGTCGGCAAGACTTTCGGTGTTGTTGATCGGCCATGCGGATTGCGCGCGGTAGACGTCTGCGAGGTAATCGGGAACAAAACCCGTCACATCCTTGGCACCGATCTTGGCAATCATTTTTTCAGCAAGGGTCGTCATCCCGCAACGAAGCTCCCAGATAGGCCGACAGAGGGCTACGGGATAGAAGTTGGTCCGCGATTCGGTTTGACAATCGAAGAGAACTAGCCGCATATGGCAACTCCAGGTGTGTTACAGCTTGCGGCTACCGTGCCGCATTGTGGGACGGAATTCCAACCCGTTCAACGGGATTGACGAATCAGAAGACCGTCCTTCATCCCCTCGTTCGACTCATCTCTAGACCGTGGTACCAATCGACCGCTCTGATTGTCGTCGCGGATCCAACTCGGGTCGCACGATCCAAGGCGGGAGGACGGGCTGGTCGGCGCGCTCGCGATCGACATGCTGATAGTAATCAACGTTCTTCAACCTGGATGCAGCAGCGATATCGGAAATCGCGATCGTCCAGGGGTGTAATTGCAAGGCGGATGCTGGGCATTGCGAACTGATTGGGCCTTCGATCATACCCGACCAAGGAACGGCTTTACCCTCGCCCTTAGCCAGAATCAAGCACGCCCGGGCCTCCGAGATCGTGCCAATACCCATCGAGAGCGCTCGACGCGGAACTTCTTCTTCTGAATCTTCGAAGAACCTAGCGTTGTCGGAGATGGTCTGCGGATGTAACGCAACGACGCTCGTGCGTCCCACAAGCGAAGAACCAGGTTCGCAAAACGCAATATGTCCGTCACCGCCGATGCCGAGCACCTGAATGTCGATGCCACCGGATTCTCGGATCTTCTCCTCATACTCGACACATTCGGTCGCCAAATCGCCAGCGATTCCGCTCAGCAGATTTGTCTGTTCTTCGCGCAAACCCAAGCCTTCAAACAGATGCTCCCACATGAAAGCGTGGTAGCTCTGCGGATGTCCCGCCGGAAGGCCTTCGTATTCATCCAAATTGAACGTCGTCACCTGACTGACGTCGAGTTTCTCTTTGCGAACGATATCGATCAAGCACTTGTAAAGGCCTTCGGGCGTCGAGCCGGTCGCCAGCCCTAAAACGGCGTTGGGCTTCTGTCGCACGACATCCGCCACGATCTCGGCACCGCGCTGAGACATCGCTTCATAGTCATTCTCGACCTTTACAAACATTGGTGTTGGGCTCCTGGGTTGGATTTCGTAGAGCTGCGAGGGGCTTGCTCACTAGCAACCCTGCTGTATGTGTGGAACCTGTCAGCTTACGGCACGCGGACCGGGAAATCAAGGAGAGCTGCAAAGTCGCGGTATCTAGCGCAGACTGACGGACAGGTTGACATAATCGGCAGCAGCGGCTACTCAGGCCGACGGAGAACCCATTAGGGTGGCTTCGGGACATGCGCGCTCGGTGCGCGTATGTTTCGCGAGCGACCGACGGGAGCGTACCAAATACGGATACGTTCCCTATTTGGCTGCGGCACTGCCGCATTAGGGTGGCATTGGCGGCCGTCGCCGACACGCGAAATGCTGTTCGCCCCAATCATGCGTGGCGCATGAAGCCTTCACAGCAACAAGGAACTCGTCTATGCAAGTGTGGGTCGATGGAGACGCCTGTCCGGGTGAAATCAAGGAGTTGCTATTTCGGGCTGCGAAGCGAAGGCAGGTCAAGGTGACGTTGGTCGCCAATCAGCAAATACGCACACCCAAGTCCGAGTTTATTGACAGCATCGTCGTTCAAGCCGGGATGAATGTCGCGGATCGGCGCATTGTCGAACTGGTCGAGCCGGGCGACCTGGTCATTACTGCCGACATTCCGCTGGCGGCGGATGTGGTTGCCAAAGGAGGCACAGCGCTGAACCCTCGCGGCGAGTTGTACACAGACACGAACGTCGGCGAACGACTTGCCGTTCGCAACATGCTGGACGAATTACGCGGCGGCGGCCAGATCACCGGCGGACCGCCCAACTTCGGTGCCAGAGACAAACAGGCTTTTGCCAACCAGCTTGATCGATGGCTGACAAGAGCGGGAGGCTGATGCGGTTGTTAAACAACCCGCCGAATCGCGCGAGTCATCGCGCCCTGTAATCGGATCATCGCAAGTCACGTGGCGAAAGCGACGCGAGACACTCCTCGAACTGCGGTCTGTCACGGATCGAGTCGAATTCCGGTGCGAGGTTCAGGTCGTCTATGCGATCGAAACCAACATCGCAGGCATGACGTAACGCCACAACGGTCAACTCGACAAGCTTGGTGCGCATTGCATCTTTGTCGCCAATTGGCTGCGAGTCCAGCGCTGCGAAACATGGGGCGAACTGTACGGCAGACCAATAGACCTGATCCGGATCAGCCGGTGCAAGTTGTTGTACCTCCGCAATCGCATCGACCGCTAATTGCAGTTGACCAAGTTGACGGTGGATGACCGAAACGGCCTTTGGGTGGCGAACAAGTCGCTGGCGCGGCTCCGTCTGCATGGGTGAAGACTCGACAACTAGCCGCTGTAAGCTGACGGCTTCCTCGTAGGCCGCAACCGCTCGCTTCAAGTCGCCAGACACCGACCAGATTTCACCGATCTGATGCTGAACCTCACCGAGTTCCGAATGGGCCGACCAACCCGGCGGCTGTTTCTCAATCAAGCTTCGTGCCTATGGATTGATCAAGAGGATCTCGCACACACGGTTTTCAAGCCGTGAGCAGATCAGTCAAATCAGCCGGATCGCGTCCGCAGGTACGGCTTTGGTCGCCACGAATCGATGTCGTCCCAGGGCCACAGAGGACGCGGAATATTGGTGAAAGTCTGATTCCAGAAGTCAGACGGAGCACAACCGGGTGCACAGACGCTATAGACCGCCGCCGCCCGCGACTGGTAGACGGCCCGAAATCCACACGGGCTCTTGGCCACCACGACTGAAGCCTTGAACGGGTCGAAGCCAGCCGCGCGGAACAGCTCGGGAGCAAAATGCGGACCGCTCCGAGACGTCACGATCACGCAGATGTTCTTCTGCCGGAGAACAGCGCCGCGTCCCATTTCGATCGGCATATTCTTGCCGATGTGCCCGGTCATGGCAAACCGTGCGTCGAAGCAGGATTGCACGACGCCCTCAAACGTCAGTTGCATACCAAACCGATCATCCAGAACTCCGCCCAAGGAAGTAGCCAACGGTGATCCCACGCCGGCCTGTTCAGCAGCGATGACAACATCTGGAGCAACGACGGTCACCAACACTTCGCGTGGCCAATCGTGTTTCATCAGTTCATTCAAGATCCACACACTGTCGCCGGGCGCGCCAGATGTGGTCGCATCGGCAGCGTCACTCAGTACGACCAACCCGTCGGAAACGGCCAGTGCCTGGCGGACTGCTTCCTGGGCCGAAACTAGCTCCGGAAGGTATTCGCGACGGCGATGCCAAAACGTGTCCGCTAGTTGCCCGCACGCCTCGCGTGCGAAGGAGGGGTCGCTATCCGTTGTCACCAAGACGCTCGACCCCAGCTCGGGAATATCCATCCAGGGTTGCACGGGCGTGAGCCCGGCCGAGAGAACGCGAGGTTCGGCTTCCAGCTGCAGGAGCTTCTGTTTGAATTCAACGGCGACGCCCGTGGCCGCTTCGGTACTGGAACGTTCGGCTGGCACCACCGCTGGAATCTTGGAAAACGCCGTGCAAGGTTCCGCGCCGTCGAACAAGATGCGTCGCAGCACGTCGGCCGCGCGGGCGCCGGTCTCGAAGATGTCGATGTGTGGCAGGCAGTGATATGGAACCAGCACGTCTGCCGCACGGACCATCATTTCGGTCACATTCGCGTGCAAGTCGATCGTCACCACCAGCGGCACCTGAGAACCGATGCACTGTCGGATCGTTTCGAGGATCTGGCCTTCCACATCAGGATGCTGGTCTGCCACCATAGCACCGTGCAATGCCAGCAAGACCCCGTCAACGGGCAGCGCCGCATTTAGCGACTGGAGTAGTTCGTCGCGGACCCAGGAAAACGTCTCGACGGTCGCTGCCCCACCCGGCCAGGCCGGCAGCCGTACCAGGCCGGTAATCTCAGGCGGCACCGGCCACTGTCTGAGCGACTGAATAAAGCCGCCCAACTCGTTGACATTTTCCATCTGGGCGACCAGATCTTCGCCACGACAAATACCAAATTGATCGAAGTCCGCGCGCGTCGTCGGCCGCGGATTCAGGGTATTCGTTTCTTGCCAAAGCTGGCCGATCGCAATGCGCATCAAGTTCTTACCGTTGGAGTACCTTCTGACAACATCAGAAATGAAATTCCGTGTTATGGCTTCAAGACGATCTTGCCTGCCAGCGTTCCGGCACGGTTAAGCGTATTCTCCTCTTGCAGACGATGCGCTGCGGCCGCCTCAGACAGCGGCAGAGTTTGGCCGATCTGCGGTTGCAATTTTCCAGCGCTAAGCCAGCGGTTGATGTCGGCCGCGCAGGCACGCAATTCTTCCGGTGTGGCCTTGAACATCACGAAGCCGTGCAGCGAGCAACCCTTGACATAAAACGGCCCGACGGGAAACGGCGGACGAGCATCACGCCCCGCCATCAGCACCAGCCGACCTCGTTCCGCCAGGTACGGAACCAGAGTCTCAAAATCGGGCTCGCGGAGCGTCTCCCAGACCACGTTCACGCCCGTTGGCGCGAACTGTTTCACAGCGTCGCTAACATCCTCTGTTTTGTAGTTTATCGCGACGTCAGCACCCAGCTCGAGGCACCTCGTACATTTCTCATCACTGCCGCCGGTCGTGATGACTTGGGCACCGGCGGCCTTGGCCATTTGCACCACCATCGATCCAACCCCACCGGTCCCGCCATGCACAAAAATCGATTCGCCTTCCTGCAACCGAGCTTCCCGAAACAAACCCAAATGTGCCGTCACTCCCACCAGAGCACAGGCAGCTGCAGCTTCGTCCTTCACGTCATCAGGCGTGGGGTAGAGCCAGCACTGGTCAATCGCGCATAGTTCGGCGAACGTCCCTTGCCGTCCCACGAGTCCTTGATTGGTTCCCCAAACTCGATCACCCACGCTGAATCGTATTGCCTCAGGTCCGACGGCGGTCACAGTTCCCGCCACGTCTGAGCCGACGACAAAGGGTCGCGGCAGCTCCCAGTAATTGGCTCCGTTGCGAATGTAGGTATCGACCGGATTGACCGCCACGGCACCGACTTTGACCAGCACTTCGGCACCTTGCGGTGTCGGGTCTGGGAGATCGCCGTAGATAATATTGTCGGGCGGGCCCGTCTCTTCGATATAAGCAGCTTTCATAGAATCGTTCTCTATTGGCTTGACGATCACGACAGAATGTCTTTGATGACATGTCCATGCACATCCGTCAACCGCCTGTCGACACCGTCATGACGGACGGTCAACCTTGTGTGGTCGATTCCCAGCAAGTGCAGAATCGTGGCATGGATGTCGTAGACCTGCGTCGGATTGTTACGGTCCAGCGGCTTATAGCCCCATTGATCAAACGGCCCATACGGCACGTGCCCATTAACGTAACGACGATTGGCAATACCGAAAATCTTGTTGGCGCGAGTATTTCATATACGTGGGGCTGGGGTCTGCGATGCTGGACGTCCATTGTGACAGAAGGGGACGCCGGAACCAAGCCTTCCACGTTGCACGCGGCTGCAGTCCAATTCATAATCAACCAATACAGTACTCAATAGCCAACCGTCGGCAGAGATGATTACATGATTACCAAATTCGTTTCCATGCCTGTGTTTCTGCTGAGTGTCATGGCCTGCGTTATTGCAAGTGCCGCGACCATCGATACCGTTGCCGGGACGGGCAAGCCGGAGAACAACGGCGGGGCGGGCGAGGCCAGCAAGGTCAACGTCGGTCAGCCATTTGGTGTTGAAGTGGGACCGGATGGAGCGCTCTACATTACCGAAGTCTCGAACCACCGCGTGCTGCGGCTTGCACTGGACAGCCACACTATTACGACCGTCGCCGGCTGCGGTCGAAAAGGATACGCGGGCGACGGGGGGCTCGCCGTTGACGCCGAATTGAACGAACCGTACGAAGTGCGATTCGACAAAGCGGGCAACATGTTCTTCGTCGAAATGAAGAACCACTTGATCCGGCGAGTTGATGCCCAAACCAAGATCATTTCGACGGTAGCCGGCACTGGCGTGGCTGGGTTTGGCGGTGACAACGGCCCGGCAACCGAGGCTCAGTTCAACAACCCACACAGCATCGCTCTGGATCAGCGTGGCGGCATCTACGTTGCCGACATTAGCAACCACCGCATTCGCCGAATCGATTTGGCCAGTGGCATCGTGGAGACAGTCGCGGGAGACGGCAGGCGGCGGCTACCAGACGAGAGTCTTCCGGCGCGCGGCAACCCAGTGCTCGGCCCACGTGCACTGTTCGTCCAAGGAACCACGATGTGGGTAGCGCTGCGGGAAGGCCATAGTGTCTGGAAGTTAGATTTGACGACCAACCGTTGGCAGCACGCGGCAGGATCGGGCAAGAAGGGTTTCACGGGCGACAATGGTCCCGCGAAGGGCGCTACGTTCAATGGTCCCAAGGGAATCGCGGTCGGTCCGCTCGGCAACGTGTTCGTCGTTGATACGGAGAACCAGGCGATTCGTAAGATCGATCTGAAGTCGGGAGTCATCACCACCGTCGCGGGATCCGGTCCCGATCAACGCGGTGGTCGCGGAGATGGCGGGCTGGCAACGGAAGCGCAGCTCGACCGCCCGCACGGCATCGGCCTGGACCAGAACGGTACGATCTATATCGGCGACACCGTCAATCATCGTGTCCGTCGAGTGCGGTAACGACGTGGGAGGTCGCACTAATGCCGTGTCAAGTCGCAATCTGCGCGTAGCCGGGGGCATCGCAGCACGAAACGTAAGCAGTGTTCGATCTTTTATTGTCGTCTTTCGCTCCGCGAAAGCACGTTCATTTCGCGGAGCGAAAGGCGACTATCGGACAGTAATTCCTCGAGCGATCCTAAGCGAGGATAAGGCTGCAAGCCACGGTATTCGCTAACGCCTTCTGAGTTACTGTTGCGGCCACCAACGCGAATTGTTGGAGTGCAGCCTTGAGGCTAAAAGAGACACGCTAAAGCGTGGACTCCAACCGCGACCCTCAAATCAAGTCTTGACAGGGCACCGGCGACATCAGGCAACGAAGTTACTGAGGAACGCGTGACTCTGCCGCAATGACGCGTGACGGCGTTCCAACGGACCTTCGTAGGCTCGGTCTTCAACCTCGACACAGACCGGCCCTGCATAGCCCGTGTCGGTCAAGACGGAGAAGAATCGCCCCCAATCGACATCGCCCAGTCCCGGCAACTTGGGCGTGTGGTATTCGTTTGGCGGCGCCATGATTCCCACGTCGTTCAACTGATCCGTGTCGATGCGGACGTCCTTGGCATGGATGTGAAACAGCCGATCCGAAAACTCACGCATGGGCGACAGGTAATCCATCTGCTGCCAGATCATATGCGACGGATCGTAGTTGAGGCCAAAACTCTTACTGGGAATGTCCTCGAACATGCGGCGCCAAATCGCGGGGCTGGTCGCCAGGTTCTTGCCGCCTGGCCATTCGTCCTCGGTGAACGACATCGGGCAATTCTCGATACCGATGCGCACGCCGTGGTCTTCGGCCAGGGCAATCAAGGGTCGCCAAACCTCCAATAATCGGGGCCAATTGGCATCGACGGACTTCGTCCAGTCCCGACCGACAAACGTGTTTACCGTCTCCACACCCAGCAACGGTGCAGCGTGGATGATCGCGGCCAAATGATCGATGTAGATCTGTGCTTCGCTGGTATCGGGCGTCAGCGGATTGGGGTAATACCCAAGGCCGCTAATTTCGATGTTCGCATCGCGCACGGTCGCCAGAATCTGGTCAGCCTGGTCTACGCTCATGCCCACGACATTGACATGCGTGACACCTGCGTAACGCCGCTCGGCCTTACCCGGCGGCCAACACATTAGCTCAACACAGGCGAAGCCAGTGTCCGCTGCGAAGGCCGCCACCTCTTCCAACGTCTGGTCAGGAAGAATCGCTGAAACAAAGCCCAATTTCATGCCACGATTCCTGGGGTTCGGTCATCCTCTTGCTGGCCTGCAAGTGGCAAGTGATTGACTTCGAAGTCGACGCAGGCCACTGCGGCGGGCGGTTCGCTCTGATGTAAGTACACGTCTTCACGATCCTCTTTTATCGCCATGTTGGGCGAGATATATACCATCCCCCAGCCAATGAAAATAAAAACGGCACCCAGCAACTGCATCATGAAAAATCCGCTCAAGCGGCTCCAACGCGTGGCCAAATAGTAGAGCTGATAGAATGGCACGAACAACCACAACAGTCCGTAAACCGTGTCTTCCATGAAGGCGGCGATGGCCATTCGAATTCCATACATCGAAATGATGATACCGCCAAAGATAATCAGGCCGTTGCCGTTGATTAGAAAGGCTCTATCCCGCGGCATCAGCAGCATGCAAGCAACGAAAGCGAGCACACCGGCAAAGGCGACAAAGTACACCCAGATGGGCGCGCCTTGGGCCCGAGTCTTCTTGTCTTCGAGTTTCTCGTGGGCAATTCGAGTTGCCGCGCTGTCGAGCAACTTGTTGGCGACCCCCTTTTCTCCTCTTTCAGCCTGAGCCTTGACCTCAGCACCCTCAGTCTTTTCGCCCGTCTGCAGGTTGAATCCACAGCTGACACACAACAACGCACCAGGCTGGATTGGTTTCGAACATTTTGGGCAGCGTGGCCCTTGGACATTGTCGAACCCGGCTTCGTCTAACAGATCAGACATTGCACCCGAAACGGCGGGAGTTGGTGCAGGCGCAGCTCCGATCTCTAGCGGCTGTTTACACTTAGGGCAGGCCACCTTACGACCCGCCAGTTCATCTTTCGCGCCGAAACTCGCGCCGCACTGGCAGACAACTTTAATTGTCATTATTACTCCCGTTTATCGTCCGAATCATCCGCAACAATTTCAGCATTCAAGATGTGCCATTTTGTACGGCCCGGCGGACAAACTCAACATACCTCCCAAGTTCCACCAGGCGGGACCATGTTGGACGCTGAAAGCGATGTCCGCCTCTGCACTTTGGATGGCTGGCCATTCCGGCGATTGGACTTCCACCAGATTCCACCAACAGGCTGGAATCGATCGTCTGGGTCAAAGCCGGAGCCGCTGCCAAAATGGCAGCGACTTTCCTACAGATCGGTGTCAAGCTCGCATTCGTGACCAGAAAATCGTCCAGCCGAATTTGTTCGAAATCACCAAATCTTGTCCTCGGCTGGATTTGCGTCAGACGCCCAGCTGATTGGCGCGCGAATTGCCTTATGAAGGGCTTTCCGCTGTGAATGCGCAATTATGACAGCCGCCGCCCGATAATCCGTGGGCCCGGCTACTTGCGATAAGACGAATTCTGAAAAACCGGGAGGTGAACCACCGATGGCGACTGCTACGAAGAAGAAGTCCAAGGTCAAACTGCAACCACTAGGCGATCGCGTCGTTATTAAGCGAGAGGAATCGGAAGAAACGACAGCCGGTGGGATCTTGCTGCCTGATTCGGCAAAAGACAAACCGGCTCGTGGCCAAGTAATCAGCGTTGGTAATGGCCGACTTTTGGATGATGGCTCGCGAGGCGAACTTCAAGTCAAAGTCGGTGACCGAGTGATTTTCAGCAGCTACGGCGGCGAGACGCTGAATGTGGATGACGAAGAACTGCTACTGATGCGTGAAGATGACATTCTGGCTGTTATTGAAGACTAACAATACATCGCGTTTCGCCGATTGCGAGCGAAATGCCAACTCCGTAGTGAAACTCGAGGAGTTCATACACCATGGCAAAGATAATTGCGTTTGACCAAGATGCCCGCGAAGCGATTCGCAAAGGCGTTTCAAAACTGGCACGTGCCGTCAAAGTCACGCTCGGCCCCAAGGGACGAAACGTCATCTTGCAGAAAAGCTTTGGCTCGCCCACCGTCACCAAGGACGGTGTCACGGTCGCCAAAGAGATCGACCTGGAAGACGTCTTCGAAAACATGGGTGCCCGTATGGTGCGCGAAGTCGCCAGCAAGACCAGCGACGTGGCCGGCGACGGAACAACCACTGCCACGATCTTGGCCGAAGCGATTTTCAACGAGGGCCTTCGTGCCGTCGTGGCTGGCGTCAACCCTGTCCATATGAAGCAAGGCATCGAGCAAGCTGTGGCGGACATTACCGCCAAACTGGAGAAGATGTCGATCAAGATCAAAGACCAGGCAGAGATGGCAAACGTGGCGTCGATCGCCTCGAATAATGACCGCGAAATCGGCGAACTGCTGTCCCAAGCGATGTCCAAAGTGGGCAAGGATGGTGTGATCACGGTTGATGAAGGCAAGAGCCTGCAGACCGAAGTCGAATGGGTCGAAGGTATGCAGTTCGACCGTGGCTATCTGTCGCCTTATTTCGTGACCGATCCGAATACGATGCAAGCCGTCCTGGAGGACGCTTACATCCTGGTCGTCGAGAAGAAAGTCACGAGTGTCAAGGATCTGGTGCCGTTGCTGGAAGCCGTGATGCAACAGAGCAAGCCGCTGTTGATTGTGTCAGAGGATGTTGAAGGCGAAGCGTTGGCTACTTTGGTCATCAACCGCTTGCGAGGCACGTTCCAATGCGTCGCCGTCAAGGCTCCAGGCTATGGTGACCGTCGCAAAGCGATGCTGGAAGATATTGCTATTCTGACGGGTGGCACGGCGATCTTTGAATCGCTAGGCATCAAGCTGGAAAACATGCCGATCACGGATCTGGGCCGTGCCAAGAAAGTGATTGTCGACAAAGACAACACCACGATCATCGAGGGTGCCGGCAAGACCGCCGACATCAAGGCCCGGATCGATCAGTTGCGTCGCGAGATCGATAATTCGACCAGCGACTACGACCGCGAGAAGCTCGAAGAGCGGCTGGCAAAGCTGGCAGGTGGCGTCGCCAAGGTCAACGTTGGCGCGGCAACGGAAAGTGAAATGAAAGAGAAGAAAGCCCGTGTCGAAGACGCCCTGCACGCCACGCGAGCAGCCGTCGAAGAAGGCATCCTACCCGGTGGTGGCGTGGCTTTTCTGCGAGCCTCGAAGTCCGTTAAACCTACCGAGGATCTGAGCGCCGATCAGACCATCGGCTACGACATTGTACTGCGTGCCTGCCGTGCTCCGTTGACCCATATTGCGGAAAACGCCGGCCAGGATGGTGGCATTGTCTGCGAAAAAGTCGCCGCCAGCAAAGGCAACACTGGCTACAACGCCTTGACCGATGTCTACGAAGATCTGGTCAAGGCGGGTGTGATTGACCCCACCAAGGTCGCACGCTCAGCGCTGGCCAACGCGGCGAGTGTCTCCACGCTGTTGCTTACCAGCGACGCTTTGATCGCAGAGAAGCCCAAGGACGACGGCCACGCAGGCCACGGTGGCGACCAAGACATGTATTGAGCATAATCAGAGAACCGCTCTGAGATCACAAATGTTGAGCCCCCTTCCAGCCGCCGGTTGGAAGGGGGTTTTTTGATGCCGCATCGGCCGACGCTCTGGAGATGGCCTCCGGATCTGCCAGAACCGGATCGGCCAGAATTCGAGCGGCTTTGGTTCGCTCCCAGAGTGTCGCGACTGCGGCTACGGCGATTAGCCCGGTTTTTCGTGTTTTTCGGCTCGAAACTGACCGATCACACCTATACTGGAGTAAGCAAGACGAGACATTGGGACCAAGGGAAGATCTGCATCTCTCGCAGTGTTTCCCAGACGCAATCTTCCAGTTCCTGTGTTTTCGGATGACTTGGTTGGCACGAAGGGCTGTGGCCTGCACCGCCCAATCGAATGGTGGATCGATGGCTGCACGAGTCCAGACAATGTTGCTTGGCGTTTGCCTGACCGGGGCGGCAGTTCTCATGACAGCCACTCCATCGGCCTGGGGCGATGTTTTTCACCTGTCCAATGGTGGCCGCATCGAAGGCAAGCTGCTTAACCCGGATCAGAGACCACGCGCTAACTACGTCGTGAAGTCCGGTCTGGGTGCCACACTAACGCTAGCTCAAGATCAAGTTGCTCGGGTCGTCGTCAAGAGCGATATGCAAAGTCGCTACGAAGCGCGGCTCCAGACGCTTCCTGACACGGCTGAGGCGCACTTCGACATGGCTCGTCGCTGCAAACTTGCCAAAATGGAAGAGCAACGGATTTTTCATCTCGAGCAAGTGCTACGACTAGACCCCGAACATAAAGAGTCCCGCTACGCGCTTGGTTACAGCCAGATCGAAGGAAAGTGGATGCGCCAAGATGAATGGATGGTCAAGCAGGGCTACGTGCGCGACCGCGGTGCCTGGCGTCTACCACAAGAGATGGAGATCTTGAAAGCGAACGACGCTTCGGACCGGATCACCATCGAATGGCGCAAGAAACTCAAGACGTGGCGAAGCTGGATCATCAAGGGTCGCGACAGAGCAGGCGACGGCGAGCGTGAGATCCGCGGAATCCGAGATCCTCGTGCCGCCATCGCACTTGCCGAACAATTGGACTACGAAAAGGAACCTCGACAACTGAAACTACTTTATGTTGATATGCTGGGACGTTTGCCAAGCGCCGTGTCGATCGATTCGCTGGTCAAGCACGCCATGGACGATCCCGATGGCAAGGTTCGCGAAGCATGCCTCGACGAAGTGACCCGGGTCGGTTCGCAGCGTGCCACGGAATCGTTCGTAAGACATCTCAAAGACCCCGAGAGGGTCATGGTGCACCGAGCGGCCATTGGATTGGCACGTCTGAAGGCGAAGTCTGCCACGCTGCCCCTGATTGAGTCGTTGGTCACCGAACACAAGGTGCTTACGGGTAGCGGTAGTGGCGGTCTGAGTCCCACATTTTCCGATCAAGGCGGAGGACTAAGTGCGGGCGGCGGCCCTAAGATTGAAGAAAAAGAATTCAGCAATGAACCCGTTCTGCACGCGCTGACGAGCATCCATCGCGGCGTGAACTTCGGCTTTAACAAGACTGCCTGGAAGAATTGGTACATCCAAAACAATGTGCCCCAGGCAGTCAATTTGCGACGCAGCGAATAGACGGCGCGTAGGCAACAAGCACTATGAGCCTCTACGCGGCCAGCGGCAGCTGCCTCGATTGACCGGCCCACTGGATCCAGTCTTCAACTTCTTCGCGATTCGGGACAGCGGACCAGTGCAGAACTCTCTTTCCCTCCGAAGACACCGCGAATTCCTGGGCTAGGGCGAGCAATTCGTCCAAGTTTGCTGCCCCCAACTGGTCAGGATCCATGACACCGCAAGCGACGAGAATCTGCGCGTCCCGGCCGCGCAGGTTGGGAACGCAACAAACCAATCGAGCTTGCGACTGCCATTCTTGAATCAACTCGGCGTCCATATGCGGCACCCTCAATTGCTCGACGGTTTCTTCCGGATCGCAAGCCAGCAGATCCGCCACTGTATCGATACTGGCCTTTTCCAACCGCTTGGCGGTTTTGGGACCAATCGAAGGCGCATCCACGACATCATCCTTTGGCCGCAGATAATACCGCGGGCCCGTCGCACGCTGGCGTCGAGGTGCAGTGGACAATGATGCATCGGCTGCTGGCAAATCGCACTCTTCGCAAGAGATTCTCACAACGGGTTTCATCGCAACCTTGCGGACCGGTCTCCCTTGTCCATGCTCGGTTCCAATTGGACCGAGCGGTCGACTGCTAAGTTCTTCCAGCGAAGTGTTGAGCACTTCTCTGGCATACAAGCGACGGACTTCGCGGTCATCGGCAGGCATCGTCCGGTCGACGCGGCCGTATTTTCGCAACTCGTCGTACATTGCCTGCACCTCTTTTCGCTGGCGCGCGTCAGACAATTTCCGTGTGACCCAAGCAATCGGGATTGTCAGTGTGGCCAAATATCCGGCCAGCTTGTCTGAAACCCTGGGTGGCTCGACATCTGCGTCATCGAAGGCGTTTTCGAGTACGCGGGCAAAACCCACCGTAGCCAGCCCCAACTGTTCGGCGATGGCGTCCTTGATCTCCTGATCCAGACCAGCCGGTGGATCCTTGACACCTGCTTTCAGATCGTAGTGATCAATGATCATTTCGTAGTGGGCGTTACCGAGTTTCGCACCTCCTCGGATCATCTCTGCCAACCAGTCGTCGCCTCCGACCGCGCCAAGGTCGGGGTAGCCGCCTCGCTCTTCCAAGATGTTCTGAATCTCGTCATAAGCCTTCGCAATACTCCACTCCACCGCACGATGGATCTGTGTCTCTTCTTCGGACTGACCACTATGAAACGGCATGAACGGGTCAGTGAAGTAGTGGCTTAAGACACCCGCCGAATAGGTCGCTTTGCTCCACGCCCCCTGCTTGAGGTGACGTACGGTCTGCACGTACCACTCGTTGGCCTTATTGCAGGCCCCGCCCCAGTAGTTGTCTTGCACGTGCGACACGTGATTGCGAAAATCCTTGAATTTCTTGTCCGGCGCTTTCGAGCCGTCCAAGTACGCATCGAAGTAGTACAAGAACAGGTTGCGCCATAACGCCGCGTCCTCGTCTTCCAGATGACGCAACGCGTCAAGCGCCAGCTTGTGGTGCGTACTAGTGCATTCGTTCGTGAACAGGACGTTGAACAGCAGTGACATCGTACTAGAAAGCTTGTATCAGGTTTTTCTTTACAAATGAGCCAAGTTCTTAGCGACGGGCACCGACCGCAGGTTGGTCGGGGAGTGGGTCGATGCAACCGAGCGATAGCTCGCATCAGTCCGAGGCACAGCCTTGCTAGTTACTCGGAAGCCGATCGGTCTACGAAGAGCGCAAAATCCACGCTATTGATCCTATCGACAGAGCTTCCAAGGCAGCTTGATGGAATTCAGTAAACCGCGTGCGTGGGTGGCGAGATTCGACTGAAATCGCCTTAATCGGACCTGCCCGTGGCGACGCGCGACGCTAGCAATGCCATATTTGATACGGGTAACCGCGTGCGAGGCTTAAGTCTCCGTCTCCGCGTCACACCCGTCCATCTCCAACTGCCGCATTTTGCGATACAGATTGGATCGATGCAGTCCGAGTCGTTGGGCCACATCTGTCATATTCCCGCGAGATCGCTCAACCTGCTTCTTGATGTACTCGACCTGAAAATGGCGAGTCGCCTCGATGAGCGGCAGTTCCAATGACATCAACGGTGATTCTTGGTCGTCGGGAGCGAGAATGGACGCCAGCTCATCAGCATCGATTTCGTCACTTTGCGACAGGTAGGCGAGACGTTCAGTGAGATTTCGCAACTCGCGAACATTGCCAGGCCAGGCGTGCCCGATCAGACGTTTGCGCCCCGCCGCGGTGAATTGGGGCAGCGGCCGCCCTGCTTTGGCGCAGAACGATCGAAAGAAATGATCGGCCAGCATCAAGATGTCATCGCCTCGTTCACGCAATGGCGGAAGCTCGACCGTGACAACATTTAGACGAAAGAACAGATCTTCGCGAAACTTCTTCTCCCGCACTAATTCAACCAGCTTCTGGTTGGTGGCCGCGATCACGCGCGCATCGGTGTGAATCGGCAACGACCCGCCGACGCGCACAATCGTCTTGTCTTCCAGCACTCGCAAGAGTTTTGCCTGGCCACCGCGGCTCATGTCGCCTATCTCGTCTAAGAACAGCGTACCGCCGGAAGCCAGTTCAAACTTGCCAATGCGCGTCTGATGAGCGTCGGTGAAAGCACCTTTCTCGTGTCCAAATAACTCGCTCTCCAACAGCGTCTCTGTGAGTGCCGCGCAGTTTACGGCAACAAACGGTTCGTTGCGACGACTGCTTTGATAGTGCACCCGTTTGGCGATCACCTCCTTACCGGTGCCGTTCTCGCCGAGCACCAACACCGACAAGTCCGTATCGGCAACTCGGCCAATAGTGGATCGCAACGCATCGATCGCTGGAGACTCTCCAATCAACTGGGCGCCCTGCATCGCTTCGTCGGCGAATTGGTCACGGACCTTGATTAGCTGTTCGCGCGACTGAGTGTTTTCGATTGCCACCGCCGCATGTGCCGCCAATTCAGTCAAAGCAGTTTCGTCTTCAGCAGTAAAGTCGCCGTCGATCTTGTTAATCAGCTCGAAAGCCCCAAACAGTTCTCGCCGCTTGCCCCGCAACGGAACGCAGAGCAGATTCCGCGTGTGAAAACTCAGTTGTTTGTCGACGTCGCGATCAATTTCCTGCTCACCGGATTTCGCATCAACGCGTCGTGAGTCGCCTGATTGAACCACGCTTCCCACGACACCGACATTGTCGGCAATCCGCAATTCACCTCCCTCGACACCCAACGCCGGCCTTCCGACGAGCGATTTGTTCGCGCGATCCCAAATGAATATGCTGGCACGCTCGGCACTCAACAGCCTCGTGGACGCTTCGGCCATCTGTTCAAGCAACGCATCCATCTCCAGCGTTTGATTCCACTGTGCCGCAATGGCCAGGATAGCCTGCAATCGCTGGACATGGCGTGCTTCGTTCTCTCGACGGCGTACCAAACCAAGTGCCGCGCCGAGTGCCGATGCCATGACGGAGACTTCTTGTTTGGCAGTGCTTCCAGACCGCCCTAACAGCACCAGATTGTCCAGGGCAAGCGGCGCGGCAAACAAGTCGCCTTGAATGATCACTGACTCGCGGTCCAACGCTTCGGTGCAAACTTCCGAAGGGATTGAGTGTCCGAGCGAAGTCGTCGCCATGAACTGCCAGCCCGCGGGTTCTGCCCGCACAATAGCCAGAAAACTGCAGTTCCATCCGCCGGCCAACTCCATGACGACCGATTTCAGAAAATCGCGGGATGACGGCGATTCAAAAGCGACGTCCAGGAGTCCTGCCAGCTGCGAATCTATCTCTAGTCGTGATAGCATGTATGATGCGTGCTCCAAAATCAGAAACGCACACGATTGTGGCGTGATGTCATCATTGCGATACACAATCCTATGCACATGTACTCAATTTGGCAACTGTTCGGCAAGACGCGACGGGTTGCCCGGTTTACCTGCCAGGACACATAGTGTAAATGTCTCGAAATGGCTATTCTGTTAGCTATCCCATTGGATTTTCAGGGCGATACCCTGGTGGCTGGAATGCGACCAATTTGATTACAGTGTGGTACTTGAGGAGAGACGGATGGGTCTGTTTGACGGGAAAAGAGGGTTGATCTTTGGAGTGGCCAACGATCGTTCAATTGCCTGGGCGATCGCCAAACAGATCATGGACGAAGGCGGTGAATGCGGATTTACCCATCTTCCCGACAAACCGGGTGATCATCGAAAAAAGAACCGACGCCGCGTTGCCAAATGCACAGACGATTACGATCTCGCTAAGTTTCTGGTTCCCATGAATGTCCGGGACGACGACGATATCGCCGCTGTGATGAAGACGACAGCAGAGACGTTCGGCAAGATCGACTTTATGTTACATTCGATCGCCTTTGCCTCGGTTGACGACTTGCGGAATGACACCATCGAGACCAGCCGCGATGGCTTCAATTTGGCCATGGAAGTCAGCGTCTTCAGCCTTTTGGCGACAGCCAATGCAGCCAAAGAGCTGTTCAATGACGGTGCGTCAATCCTGACGTTGACGTACTTTGGTGGCGAGAAAATCGTTACTGGTTACAACGTAATGGGCATCTGCAAGGCGGCGCTCGACGCCACAATGCGTTATCTGGCGTTCGATCTCGGTCCGCGCAATATCAAAGTCAATGCGCTGAGTGCCGGTCCCGTGAAGACACTCGCGGCCAGCGCCGTTGGTGGTGCAAAAGACATGGAAGTGCTTTACGAGGCGATATCTCCGCTGAGTCGAAATATCACGGTCGAAGAGGTCGGTCGAACGGGTGCCTTTCTGCTCTCCGACATGTCCAGCGGCATCACCGCAGAGATCATCCACGTCGATGCGGGCTACAACGCCATGGGCTCGGCTGGACGTCTGCTGGAAAAGCTTCGGGCTGATGTGTGAAGAACCCACGTTGATTGCGATCGCTGTCGTCGAACACAACGGACGGTTCCTCGTCGGAATGCGGCCAGCTGAGACCGTACTAGCTGGCTTCAGCGAATTCCCGGGCGGAAAGGTCGAACCGAACGAGGTACCCGCGCAAGCTGCCGTCCGCGAGTGCCTGGAAGAGACCGGCTTGGAAGTCGAAGTCAGCGGCGCCTTTCCCGATCAGGTGCATCAATATCATCACGGTCAAGTTCGGCTGTTGTTCTTTCATTGCCGCCTGAAACAGCCCGGCGGGCGACCCAACGCGCCATTCCAGTGGGTTGAGCGCGCCGAACTGCAATCGCTGCGGTTTCCCACTGGCAACAACTCGCTGCTGGCATTACTGCAAGACGCTTCGTGATGCGAGTCGCCTGCCACCTGTGACGTTCGACAGCTAGCAATGCACGCTTCGGCGCAGGCAGAATTCACCCGAGACTCGTCTTGGTGAAATTCATGGGCCTCGGTTAGGCTGTGTAAATCTTACAGAGTCTTGGCCGACCAGGAGGGTCGGAGCGAACTCAGTCTTTGTTGTCTCGAAAAGGACTTTGCAGGCAAAAGGCGTGCCGTACCAGCGGTTTAGAACGCCCACAACAGTTCGCACCAAGGCGTGCGATTCCGATTGGCTTGAGGTTTGCATCCCCGCAATTGCATCGAGCCACTTGAACGCGGTCGCAGGAAGCACCGCACCCAACATCCCTTGTCAATGGAGTGACATGAGCATGGAAGCTCGCCTCATTCGCGCCGCCTTTCTCGCGGCCTGTCTCGGTTCCCTCGGCGCCGGACACCGCACCGAGAACTTCATCGTGACCGCGTCCTCACAACAACTTGCTCGGCAAGTTGCCGAAACAGCAGAGAGCATGCGACACAGCCTTGCAATGGAATGGCTGGGCCACGAACTGCCTGCTTGGCGAGACAAGTGCCCCATTGCGGTGACCTCTGGACCTCACTTGGGTGCGGGCGGCGTGACTCAATTCATGTTCCAGAACGGCCAGCCGTTTGGCTGGACCATGTCAGTGCAAGGTTCGGCAGAGCGAATTCTGGATAGCGTCCTGCCACACGAAATCACGCACACCGTCTTCGCCACTCACTTTGGACGCCCGCTGCCACGCTGGGCAGACGAAGGTGCGTGCACTACGGTTGAACATACTGTCGAAACGAGTAAGCAAGACCGACTGTTGCTGGAGTTCCTGACCACGAATCGCGGCATCGCCTTCAACAACATGTTTGCGATGACGGAATACCCGCGTGATATTCTTCCGCTGTATGCCCAAGGTCATTCGTTGGCTCGGTTCCTGATTGCTCAAGGTGGCAAACGCAAGTTCGTCGACTATGTGGGCGACGGAATGAAAGGGAATAGTTGGACCAAGGCAACTCAACAACACTACAGCTTTCGGAGTCTCTCGGAACTGCAAGTGAGATGGCTCGATTGGGTTCGACATGGCAGCGGCCCGATCGCCGCGAAAGACACACTGGTTGCCCAAGCTTCCCAGGCCAGCAACAATGACCTAACCACGGTCGCAGCGACAACGACGCCGACCAGATCGCGATCACCAGAAGTAGGAAGCGTCGCGACTGCTTCCGATGAAACTCCGGCGGGTGGATGGTACGCGAGGGTCCGCGATGGAGAGCATGAGCAAGCGTCATCCACTGCCGAACCGACGTCCGCCTCCGATCCTACGTCCGCCTCCGATCCAACGTCTGCATCAGCATCCAGTCGGTCGCGTGGCCGGCCGTCACGGTCTGGACAGACCGTTTCGCGCCCCCAGCCTCTGGCCCGCGCACAGCAAAGGGTATTGCAGTGGACCCACTCATCCACTGCACCAAGGCCGCTGACACCAACACCATCTTCGGCGCGCCAGACGATGGGGTCGGGAGAGACTCCGCCCCGTCCAACCTACCTCATATCGCCCCAAGAGTTGCGTGGCACGATTTTGCGATGACACCTCAGATCGCGCTAAAGAAGTATCGCGTGAGGTGAAAGAAGACGGGTGCCGCAAAACAGATCGAGTCGATTCGATCGAGCACTCCAGCATGCCCCTGGACCAGCGTTCCGGTATCGGCCACACCGCGGTCGCGTTTGACCGCTGACAACGTCATACCGCCGGCAAATGCCATGATCGCAATGATCAGTGACATGCAGGCAGCCTCCCAGAGTCGAAACGGAGTCGCCCACCAGAGCAGTGTTCCAACAATGGTCGTCGTCGCCACACCACCAATGAAGCCTTCCCAAGTTCGGCTAGCATTGATCTCCGGCGCGATCACACGGTGCCCCAAGAGCCTGCCCCAAATGTATTGAAACACGTCGCTCAGCTGCACAATCAGGACCAGGAAGAACAGCAATCCAGCATTGCTTCCGTTCCAAGGACGCTGTTTTTGATCGCCGTTGCGGGTAGGCCCGTCCTGGATGCCATCAACCTCAATCGGAGCCGCTGGCAAATCCATTCCCTCTTCGGTTGACAGACTGCCCGTAGCAGGCGCGGGTTTCCACGTTAGCAGTTCCAAGTCGAGCAGTGCGGGAGCGTAACTGAGTGCGTAGACGCAAATCAACAGGCCAACCGAGATCTTCGCCGATCGTTCCAAGAATCGTTTGTGGTCGCCCGACATCGCGATGCGGGCTGGAATAAACAACGAACCGTAGACCGGAATCACGATGCTGTACAGTCCATAAAGTTCATGGCCCAGTCCCACCAATACATACTGCAACGGTGTAAAGACGAAGAACACCCAGAATAGCGCGCGGTGGTCTCCACGTCTTGTCGGCGTCATGGTGACGAATTCACGCAGCGCCCAAAACGACACGGCCCAGAAGAGCACGACGGTCCCCACATATCGCAGGAGAAACCCGGCGATCAGAATCACGCACATCATCCACCAGGCACGAAGCCGCAAATCGAAACGCCGCAGCATCGCGGCGTTGATATTGCCCTCCGGCTGGCGTTTCAGGATCAACACCGCCAGGTTGGCGATCATCAGCAGTCCCAAGACGACGCCCAACAGAATACAGGTTGGCCTATTGAGCCAGGCTCTCTGCAACTCGAGGGAAATGAATGTTTCAAGAGCGAACATGAATACCGATTGTGTCCTTACACGTCTTTTAATCGCAAAACTGCATCTCGAGCCCGCACCAGAAAATCATTCTTCTTCTCACCCGATTCAAGCCAAATGGGCGGCCCGATCGTGATGCAACTGAGCAAAGGAACCGGTAGGAATTCGCCACGCGGCAGCACGCGGTTCAAGTTGTCCACGTACACTGGAACGAGTTCCAAATCGGGACGCTTCTTGCCCAGGTAGTACAGGCCGCTCTTAAATTCCCCCATCTCGTCGTCGACATTGCGACCACCTTCGGGAAACACGATCAGCGAATGCGTGTCGCCGATGGCTCGAATCATCATCTCGACCGGACTACGGTGCACCTTGATCTTCTGACGATCGATCAATAGCGCGTTCAAAGAGGCAGCGATGTGGCGCCGAAACACACTCTTGTCCCAATAATCACGGGCCGCCACCGGTCGGGTCAACGCCCGGATGTTCCGCGGCAAAGACGACCACAACACCAGCGCGTCCAGATGGCTGGTGTGGTTGGCAAAATAGACTCGCTGGCACGTATCGGGCTGGCAATCCAACCACCGGATACTCGCCCCCGCCATGAACTTGGCCACAAACGAAAGCAACGTAGCCGTCAATGTCAAACCAGCTGGCTTTTGCGTGACCACGGATTCGGGCCGTTCTGTGTCGAGAAACTTATGCACAACATTGTCGCTTGAGAATTCGTAAGGTGGCAGAGAAGCAAACTACTGCGAGCTGACGCTCAGTTGATCACCACCCGTTCGATTGATTGGTGGAGGTTTGCGTAAACAACAAGAATTACATGGATCAACGATGTAGACGCACGCTTCATCCTATCTCGACCGCCGATCCAGTGGGAGTGGGAGTGGTCTATCGACGAACCATGGGAGGAACGGAGCCCGAGTGAGTTGCCGCCGATGGCACTGCGGGTGAACATTTTTGGGAATAAATTTCTCCCATCAGATCCTGATAGCCAGCAATCATGGCATCCAGCGACCATTTTTCTGAGACCAATTCTCGCCCAAACGACCCAATCTGCTGTGCCAAGGGTCGATTGCCGAGCAGTTCGGCCCAGTATCCAGCCAGTTCTTCCGCCGAGCCAGGCGACGCCAGAAACCCTGTCACGCCCGGCAGCACGGTTTCGGAGACTGAGCCAACGTCCGTGGCCACGACCGGCAGCCCCATCGCCATGGCTTCCAGAATCGAGACCGGATTGGCTTCGATATGGGATGTCAGCGCAAAAACGTCCAGGGCGGCCAACAGCTCGGGGATGTCGGCTCGCGAGCCCAACAGATGGACACATTCAGACAGGTTCGCTTGCGCTACCGTACGCTCGATTTCTCCACGTTCTGGTCCATCGCCCACGATCAAGAACTGTGCGTTGGACATCTCTTCACGTAAGCGCGCTGCCGCCTGCAGGAACAGCGTGTGGTTTTTCTCCGCTCGCAATGCAGCCACGATGCCGACGACCGGAGCCTCCGATCCCAGGCCGAGCGCTTCACGCGATACGCGCCGCCAGCCGGGTCGATCACAGAAGCGATTCACATCAATGCCGTTTGGGATGACGCGAACCAGCCGGGCGGGGAATCTCTCGACGTTCGTCAGATAGTCGCCATGCTGAGCCGCAACGCCAACAAATGCGTCGGTGATGGGAGTAAGCAGACGGTTCAATCGACCGATTGTGTCGGGCCATCCAGTCGAATGCAACGCACTCAGGATGACCGGCACGCCTTCCAGCCAAGCGGCCAAACGCCCCCAGAACATCTTGTCGCCAGCGCCTACCGTAATCACAGCGTCGATCCGTCGCTCGCGAATCAGCGTACGCAATCGCGACAAGACGCGGACGTCAAGCTTGCTCGACAACAGATGACTGTGAACGGGAACTTCGTCGGCTAACAGTTCTCCCAGTGGCCCTCTCGCTTTCAAACAACAGACTTCCGCCGAGAAACGTGCGGAGTCCAAGCCACGTATTAGGTTCACTAGCAAGGTCTCCGCACCGCCAACCGGCATACTCGTGATCACAAACATCACGCGCAATGGGCCACGATCGCTTAGCGGAATCTGTTTTCGTCTCTGTTTCATGAATTACGCCTGTGGTGTTGCTTGCCGTGAACGATCGGACCGACCGTGCCATCGTGCGGACAGGGACAAAACCAATTCCACCAGAGACTCCTGTTCGTCGTCAGTTACGAGCCAACGTTCACGCCAACCCAAAGCTAGGACAATCGCAACAATGGCCAGCGCCGGGAGACCTCCAAGCGGCAAGCTGAGCGGTAGTGCGGCGGCCACGAGCGTGCTGGGCTGCCATCGCATGCCAGCGAGTGAACTCAACCAAAAAATCAGTGCCAAGGCCGCCACGTTGGCAATGATCGTTGCCACGACGACACCGATCAAACCAAACTGGGGCGCCAGCAGGTAGTTCATTCCCAGGTTTGTCGTCAGCCCGCAGACCAATGCCAGGCTGACGAGTTTGGCTCTTTCGGCACACAACAGGTAATTCATCGCGATGCAGCCGATTCCGTAGCATGTGCAATATGCGAGTGTCCCCGGAAGCACGGCCAGACCGGCGTCATACTTACCACGCAGCGCCCACGTGAACAGGACCGGCGAGGCAATCAGGCAGCCGGCAGCCCCGACGGTGAACGCGATCGCTGCCAGCTTGGCAAACGTATTCAATCGCCGTCGTACGGAATCGCGGTTGCCTGCCTCCCAGTCTCGAGTGAGATGAGGCAAAAGGCTCCCGGCGAGCATCGTTGCCACGGAAATGAGCAGCATGGGGATGACGCGGCTGGAATAATACTGTCCCACCAGGGAGTCAGCGGCAATCGCCGGCAGTCCCGAAAAATATTTCAACATGAACTGATCCGCGACTTCAAACAGATTCGAAATCAGGTTTCCTGTCCAAATCCATCCGGCGAACGGTAGTAGTACGCTCCACAACGCCCGTTGAGGCAACGGTGCGGCATCGGGCGGCAGGCAGCGCCAATACCACACCACGACTGCCATGCCAAACAGAGCGGCCAGCAGCGCGCCGCCGGCGTACGCCATCATGACCGCCTCTTCGCGTAGCGGCGTCCAGGATAGCAAGAGGATTCCAAACACCGCGAATCCCAAACTCGAAGCCAATTGCATCGTCGAGGCGAATCGTACCAAGCGTAAAGACGTCAGCAGTTCGACAAGAAAATTGAATGTCGTGACGAGAATGAGCGTCGTGACGAGCATGTGAACAAGATCAACGCGACTGGCATCTCCAAACACGACGTGGGCAATTGCGTCGGCACGGAGACGCATTCCGAGGTAGAAAGCCGTGGCAGCAATCACGCAGACAACTCCGGTTCGCCACAAGAACGGTCGTAACTGACCTCGTTGACGGTAACGTTCGACATATCGGCCGAAGGACCCTGGCAAACCTAAGACGATCAGAGGTGCCATCAGCAGCAAGAAGTTGTAAGCCAGAGACCACCGTCCCAGTTCGTCATCCTCCAGAACGCGACAAAACCACACATTGCGGACCAATCCCACACTTCGCTGCAACACCGTAAGCAGAATCAGCATGGTCACGCCCGCCACGACTGAGTCTCCGCGCAGCCACCGTGGAGTCGTGGGTTCCGCATGATCACGTTGCTGCAAGCTGGAATTCATGGAATCTCGTGAAGTAGAACGTTCTGGTACGGAGCCGAGGCGAAAACCACCGTTGTCTAACCAAGGTGTCGCTTCCGAGTTCTCGCCCCGGCTCCTCACCAGAACATCACAGTGCTCCCACTGGTTGAGAGACGTCTTGTCTTTCGTCAGCCACAAACCGCCGAACCATGGCCAACTTGCGCGGATCAACTGTCAACCAGTTCTTCAAACGGATTATGTCGGGATCGGCGTGAATGCGTTGCAAATGAAACGCGTCATCGCCGGGAAAGTTGTAGCCACCATACGCCGAACAGACAGCTGCGAAACCGATTTCGCGAGCCATTGCGAAGGCTGGCCCGCTCAGGTTTTGGTGCAGACCGTATGGGAAGGAGAAATAGCGAATGGGGCACTGCAAGGCGTCTTCGAGTTCATTGCGGCAGACCGCCATCTCGTCGAACAGGATAGCAGGGTCTTGGATTGCTCCCAGATCCGGGTGAGTCCGCGTGTGGGCACCGATTTCCACGCCGGCATCGATCAACTCTCGCAATTGGTCAACCGTGTTGGCCGGCAACGGTCGACCGTCGGCCACGTCATGTGGAAACGGCCTGCCTTCGAGAATGTGTTGCGACGCGACGAAATATGTCACCGGGATCCGTTGTTCCAACAGCAGCGGCAACGCTCGCTCGCAGTTCTCCGCGTAGCCGTCGTCGAACGTAACGGCCACCGCGGAACGATCGTTCTTCCCAATGGCCACGCGCCGCTGCGCTTCTTCCAGTGAAACCAAATCAAAGTTGTGGCGCAACCAACGCATCTGGTGCGCAAACGTCGCGAACGGCATACTCCATCCATTGGCGCCGTGATCGGCGATGCGATGGTAGAACAGGATCATGACCGGCGCGCGGCCGGCATTGGCTGCCATGGCATTGCGGCACCATCGCCACGGCAACGAACTGCAGTAATACGCGCTCAGCAGTAACCGCGAGAGGTTCGACGAAATTCCACTCATGTCAACTCCCTCCGCTCAGTGGACGCCTGTGAAAGTGAGGCCCTGCTTGATCCACCCCTTCATGGTCTGTCCGGCAAACCACGCTTGGTTACGCAGTCGAGGCCCCAACCGATCAGCCGCGACGCGGATGTGCTCGGTTCTCATAGGGCGAGCACCCCAAGTCGCTTTGTACGATTCATCGCCGCGCAGGAAATCCAGATATTGGCAGCCGGCTTGGATCGCATCACGAATGATCCTGCTCATGGTGGCGTGCCCCGGGGATTCCTTGAGCGCTCGGGGGTCCAGACCGCCTTGGTAGACGTACCGCGCCGCAGCAGACGATAGAAAGAACTCGATCGCAACCGGTTGTCCCTCTATTTCCAGACAACTGATACCAAGCATCTGAGCAGCAAACAAGTCAGCGGCACTGTCGTGGAGGAAACTGTCGAACTGCCGTGAAGCGAAGCAACCTGGTTCGCCCAAGCTGGTCCAGCGAAGTTGATGCAAGTCGACGAAGACACGCATTCGCTCCTCAAGCTCAGTGGATTTGTCAAGATTCCGAATCACGCCTCGACCGCTGTCAAACAACTAACGCGACACCTTACGGATCTTCTTTGCATGCGCCTTCTTAAGTCCGCTGGTGAACTCATCCCACGATGAGGGCAAGGCGAGTCGCCAACAATTCAGTGCAGGACAGCGGTTGGAAGTGCAGCCGTTGATCTGCAACGCGGATAACAGTATTTCAATGTTGGCGTCGCCGACCGAAACGGCTTCGAGGTCGAGCAGATCCCATTGATCTTCCGATTCGACATGCCCTCTGGTGGCACGGACAAGCCATTCGGCAATTGCTGTCGAGACGGCGCGGGCATGTTCCGTTGTTGCCAAGATCGTCAGATAGTCAGTACAAACCTCTCCCGATCCAAGGAACTGAATGACGAGACCATCGTTTCCGCGGGTCTCAATGAACCATGGTGCGAGTCCGACCAAGACTCCGCCGTCGTCATGCACAGCCAGCGTGTAGAGCTTCTTTCCATCCCCATAGTGTTTCCACCAATTGAACAGCCATTGCCAGGTTCGAAACGGCATCCCATGGGCAAGGAAATTCCAGTTGGGTTTCAGCCGCTCTAGATCTTCGGTAGTTGCAATGCGGGTAACGTGCATGATCGGGTGAATCAGTTTCAAGTGCGATTTCGAACGCCAAGGAGTCGAGCGACTTGTCGAAGGCCGGCGACGGGGCCGTCACGGTAGACTCCGCCTAAACTGTCGGTCAAAAATGACGGGAAGCAAGCGGAGTGCGGCCACATTGCGGAAAGAACTCGCGTTGTCTGGCTGCCCGTGACGAACGACCAAATTGGGTGGAAAACGCGCCTCTCCAGCAAGCAGTCCGTGCTCTTCTGTCCCCTCTCCCTCTGCAGAACAATTTGGGACAGTCGGACTAATGGGAACAACAGATTCGCGTGCATTGGCGTGCATTTGCCGGTCCATTGAGGCTGACCAACGGCGATGTTGCCAAAAAGCAACACCTCTGACGGCGGCGCCTGTTTCACGTGCTCCATCAATTTGGATCCTGACGCCAGTTCGTATGCCTGGCAGCCATCGGTGACGTAGATTTCACACAGAGCAGTTAGCATTGATCATGGTCGCAATCCTCTTTATCGGCGGAATCGTCGCGTTGGTCTGGAGCGTCTTGGCGCTGCGGCACGGTGGTATGTTGACGGGTTGCCTGGCAGTCATCTTGGTGGGAAGCTGTTTCGGCCATGCGTTCTTTCACGTGTCCGTCGGCCCATTGCCCATTACGTTTGACCGCCTAATGCTGGCGGGGCTGCTGGTGGTGTTCGCTGTCAGCTACCGTACGTCCTTGGTTGACGCCAAACCTCTGGCACCGGCGGACTGGGCTCTCGGTTTTCTGTTGCTTGTGCTAACAATCAGCACATTGACACACGACTGGCAAATTGACGGGTCACAGCCAGCAGCCACACTGTTGTTTTTTTATGGCCTGCCAATGGCGATCTACTGGTTGGCCCGCCAAGCCCAGCTCGATCGACACCACTTGCATCTCTTGCTCGGCTTCTTTGCTGTTTTCGGGTTGTACCTCGCCTGCACAGCGATTGCCGAAAAGCAGCAGATCTGGAGCCTGGTGTTTCCGAGTTACATTGCCTCGCTGGACCACGAAGAGTTTTTTGGTCGAGGTCGGGGTCCCTTTTTGAATCCTATCGGTTGCGGCCTGTATCTGACGTGTGGACTGGTATCTTGGCTCTTCGCTTGGCCGCACCTTCAGCGATTCGGTCGTGCCGCAATTCTGGCCTCAGCTGCTGTCATCGTCGTCGGTATCTATTGCACCCTGACCCGTAGTGTCTGGCTGGGTATGGGGCTCGGCATCGTTTTGGTCATGGGATTAAGCGTTCCAAAGAGTTGGCGCGTGCCTCTGTTCGTTTCGTTGGCAATTGCGGGAACCAGCCTGCTGGCGATCATGGGAAGCAGCCTGTCGTCCTTCAAACGCGACAAACATGTCAGCGTGCAAGAGATGAGAGAGTCCGCAAAGCTCCGTCCGATCTTGGCGACGGTGGCTTGGCGAATGTTTCAAGACCGTCCGTTCTTGGGGCATGGGTTTGGACAATACAAACAGATCGATATGGACTATTTGCGCGACCCAACTTCGAACTTGCCCCTGGAGAAGGCCAGGCCCTACGTGCAGCACAATGTGTTTCTGGCACTTTTGACCGAGACTGGATTGGTTGGCCTGGCCCTGTACTTAACGATGATGGGATTGTGGACACGCAGTGCCTGGCAGGTCTGGTCGTGCTCGCGACGCAGCTTGGCCGAACGTCAGATGGGCCTGCTAATGTTAGTCATCCTTGCCTCGCACGTTTCTAACGGAATGTTCCACGATGTTTCGATCATTCCGATGAGCAATATGCTGCTGTTTCTGATCGCCGGAGTTTGCCAAGGCGTCGCGGGCCGGCCTGTTACGTCAACGTGTGAACGTTTCACTCCGGCATCTGACGCGCGCGCCGTACAACCAGCGCTTTCCCAATAGACCTTCTTGAGGTTGAAAACGATGACCACAATCGTCAAACCGCAGACCGCCAAAGACTCGGATGGCGCTCCGCGTCGAGCACGTTTGTTTGGAATCCAGATTGACGCGGTCCACATGCAGCAGGCGATCGACCAGGTTTTCGATTGGATCCGCCAACGTCCCGACAGATGCCGGTTCGTCGTCACGCCCAACGTCGACCACATCGTGATGCTGCAAGGCAACGACGACTTTCGACAGGCCTACGCCAAGGCAGATCTGGTGTTAGCCGATGGTTGGCCTGTGGTCTGGGCATCGCGCACGGTGGGACAACCGTTGCCGGAGCTCGTCCCTGGATCGGATCTGGTCCCAGCCCTTTTCGGTGCCGCAAGCGCTTCGTTTCGCTCGCCGTGCGAATCAGTCAGCACAACGGATAGACAACCGTTGCGTGTGTTCTTACTGGGTGCCGCACCCGGTGTCGCCGCCCGCGCGGCACGGCGGATCGAGAGCGATTGGCCAGGGGTCAAAGTCGTTTGCCAGTACAGTCCACCGCTGGGATTTGAACATGACAGCGCGGAGACAGCATTTTTCTTGGTTCTTCAGAACAATTCGTGGGTGGAATTGGTTGTTCTTTTGAGGAGCGCGGTGGAGCCCCTCGGGACTCAGAACAACAAAGCCTGTTTTGTGTTTTGGGCGTTTAGGAGT
>PVBE011736166.1_pt1 | contig 85254 bp, 74 predicted proteins | sample 1631181 | NCBI WGS metagenome assembly PVBE01 (sample SAMN08397723, study PRJNA350692) | Marine metagenome, whole genome shotgun sequencing project. | isolation source: water | place: Pacific Ocean | collected 2012-04 | reverse complement strand
TGTTTTCTTGCTCCAGCTCCTTGAGGCGACGAGCCTGACTCACCTCCATACCGCCGTATTGCTTGCGCCACCGGTAGTAGGTCTGTTCGCTGATGCCAAGCTCACGAACTGCCTCAGCGACCGTCTTGCCCTCACTGGTCCGTATCTAATGCCTGACGAAGGTGCCCGATGATCTGCTCTGCCGTGTAACGCTTTCTCGACATACGATCCCCCTTGTTCTGTCCCAAATCCTAACTCTGGAATTGGGAACATTCCAGGGGGGCAGGTCAACGGATCCCAGTCACCGAATGGGTAGAACTCGTAGGCAATTTCATCCGCCCAGAGTCGCTGATGAAATGCCCGCATTCCGGGCTTGTTGATATTGATGATCCGGTGCTCAGAGCCCAAGTCAGGGTGACTCAGTAGAACCTTGACGAATCGAAGAGCATCACTTCGAGTGAACAACGTGTTGACGATGTCGGTCTCCTCCTGCGCATCCTCTTCTGCTAGTAAACCGAGTTCGGGTATGAGAGCTCTGAACGCCTCGTGGTTCGACTCGTCCCCCATGCGGAGCCAGACTGTTGCTTTGGCTCCAGAGATCTAGAGGACCGTCCAGAGATCGACGACGATACCACTGATGGCTACCTGAGTTGGTAATGAGTTCATGACATGCTCCTAATCCGCGATTTACATTGGAGATCCATTTTTTGGTGTGACTTTTGTCTTCCAATGAGGGGTGTTTGAGGGATGACCAGAAAAGTGCACAATCCTAACTCGTTGTTTTTACAATGAATTACATACCGAAAAACATCCAGGCTGTGCTGTTCGATCTGGACGGCACCCTCTGGGACACAGAGAAAGTCTCAGAGCGGGCCATCGCCGAACTGCTTGTCCAATGGCAGGTCGATGTGCAGTCCGTTGACTTGCTTGCCTTTCACGGCATCAAGTGGTCGGTTATCGGTCAACTCCTCAAAGAGCAGTTTCCGGCTCTAGAGGGCCTCGACATAGCAGCAAGGATCGAAGAGCACTTTGAGGAGATTCAGAGAGCAAATCCGGCGCCCCTGATCCCGGGGGCTGCCCGTGCCTTTCGTGCCGCCTCAGCGGCCCTTCCACACACAACGGCCATCGTCACCAGCTCCAATGCGCCTACGGTGGAGGACTTTCTCGACCTGGCAGACCTTCGAGAACACTGCGCCACGTTTACGAGCGCTGACATGTGTCCGCACAGCAAACCGCATCCACAGAGCTACCTCATGACGGCCGAGCGACTCGGCGTTGAAGCCGGTCACTGTCTTGTCTTTGAAGATTCTGAGGCAGGCATGCATGCCACCGCCGCGGCAGGAATGCACTGTATCGCCATCACGGGCGGCCACGAGGGCAGGACGCATGTCGCAGAACGTCTCGCCCATGCGACGATCACCGATTTCACCGAGCTTGCCGACAACTTTTTCGGTGACGTCGTACAGATTGCCTGAACCTGCTGTCAGCTACGGGGATTCGCTGACGGAGCGTCAGCCTGCCCGCCACGCATCCAACGGATGACGTCGGTCCGCCAGGGGCAGCGCCACACGGACCCCGGCCTGGCGATGCGACGCATAGATCCCGATCACCATCTCCATGGCCAGTCTGCCCGCCTCCCCTGAGGCCGGCACGGCTGCATTGCCCGCGATGGCCGCCGCCAGTCGCTGGTACATGAGGGCCTCCGTCTCTTTCTCGGCCTCCGCACCGAGATCGACGGCACTCCAGTCTCCCAGATCGGCCGGGGTCCCTTCCATTGGCCTTGGCAGATGCCAGATCCCACCGGCCTTGAAACCCGAGACCCGAACGGCCAGCTGTCCCTCCGACCCCAACACGTCGACGCCGTAGTTCGTGTTCTGCAGGGCTTTGTAGCCGAGGAACTGGATCTCTCCTAGTGTCCCTCCCTCGAAACCGTAGTGGGCGATGGCACGATCCCCGGCGACGGGTCCGGAATCGCGATCGTTTGGAGACATTTCCTTCGCTTCCATGATGTCGTCGACGGTGACTTCGCGGCCTTCCCACATGACGGAACCGGCGACCCAGAGAGGTTTTCCACCCATGCGAAGCATGATGTCGGTGATGTGTGTGCCCATCTCGGTGAATTCGTTGCCACTCTTGCGCCCGTGTTTGTTGCGGCCGCGAACCATGACGACGTCACCGATGTCGCCTGCTTCGATCATCTGCAGAGCTCTCTCGACGGCGGGATTCACATGATTCTGCTGATTGATGGAGAGAATCGCACCGCTCTTGTGCGCGGCGGCCACCATCTCATCGGCCTCGACAGGGTCGATGGCCATCGGCTTTTCGCACAACACGTGGATGCCTCGTTCCAGTGCAGCCACACTCGGCCCATGGTGGTGGCGTGTCTGTGTTGCCACCACCACGAGATCAGGCTTCACCGCATCACACATCTCGGCACAGTCGGTGTAGTGGTCGGCGACACCGAACTCTTCACCACAGGTCGACAGGGCCTCAGTGCTGACGTCGCTGAGGGCGACCACGTCGAATCCATCCAGATCACTCAGGGTTCGCAGGTGCGACTTCCCCATTCCACCACAGCCGACAAAACCAATTCTCAGTGTCATGACAGGTGCCCCGTGCCGCGCAGCAGTGTCTCCTGCACGAGCAGTTCAAAGTCCAGACCACGATCCGGTGTAGCGCCGTCGAGCACGACGCTCAGGAAATGGTCGAGTTCACGATCGTAGGTCTCACCTCTGCCCATCGGTTTCAGTTCGATGAGTTGCTCCCCTTCTTCGTATCCACCTCGGGCCTCGTCGAGGGCCAGGCGAATCCGCCCACCAGGCTCGAAGGGCTCCAGCAGAATCGCACTCCCTTTGGTACCAAACACTTCGAAACGACGCGCCATCGGTCGCGTCTCCATCGCGGCGATGTCGATGAAAGCCATGGCGTTGTCGAACTCATACACGACGAGACTGTTGTCGGTGAAGTCTGGTACGTCGGCCGTGTCGCTGCGCAGGAACGAGGTCACCCGCTCTGGCCGCCCCAGGATCCACACGACCTGATCGAGCATATGCCCGCCGAGGTCGAAGTAAATCCCCCCTTTGTGGGCGGCGATCTTCGCCTGTGATTCGGGCGGGACACTCGTCGACATATGTCCTCGAATAGAGAACACGTCTCCGAGAAAACCCTCCCGTGCCCAATCGGCAACCTGCATGAAGGCGGGATGATAACGCAGCATGTATCCCATCTGAATGTGAAGCCCCTTGCTGCGTGCCGTGTCGACGACGGCCTGCCAGCGTGGAAAGTCTTCGCCCGCAGGTTTGTCGTACCAGGCATGCTTCCCAGCCTGGATGATCGCCTCTGTCTGTGGCAGACTCTCGTCATTGCAGCCTTCTGATGCAATGGCGATGATCGTGTCGTCTTCGAGCATCTGGTGCTCGCTCTCAAACCAGGTCACGTCGGCGAATGCGGAACCGCTCCGCGCCGCCGCCTTCTCAGCATTCGGCTCGAAGATGCCGGCCACTTCGACGTCCGGATGTTTGAGCATGGAGTTCATCTTGCCCCCGGCGTGCCCATGTCCGGTGCCGTACTGGGCCATGCGAATTCTCGCCATGGTGCTTCCTCGTGATGGAGTCTGAGTGTTACCCGGAATAGAACAAAAAAACAGGGGGCCTGGGGAGGCCCCCTGTTTAGGGAGAAACTCGAGCGGGGGAGAGAGCGAGGTCCGCTCGACTTCTGAAATGGCGGTACGAGGCGGCCTACCGTCATTCCAGTTCGGCCCATCCCGAAAGACGGACCGTGGGGATGGCAGAACTTTACAGCGCCCAATTCCCAATGTCAAGCGAATTGGGGAGCTATCCCAGTTTCGCGACGAAAGGGCATGATTTTCGGGTGATTTGGCGCCGTTGGAGAGTACAGAAAGAGGGCCGGTGGAATCGCCTCGGTCCCACCGGCCCTCGAGATCGCGCACCCCAGCGCGCGACCTTTCTTCACATGTTATTTGAAGGAATACTATGTAGTATCTGACAACCAGGTCAAGGAAAAATGTAGCTCTATCTGTTGTTTTTACGACGCTTGCATTCCAAGATAGGCATTCGGTCTAGTCTACGCTAGAAAAAACTGGGCCTTTTCGCCACTTTTTTTTGTTCAGCCCTTGGCCCAAACCCCTACATCTGCCCCAACCTCGACGAATGTTCGTTCATCCTTCGCCGCGCCAACCCACTGGGGAAGACGCGAAATCTCGCGAAAACCGGCCGCCGAAAGCACGGCTTCCCGTGTCTCGTTGCCGTCGCTGTAGCTGACACAACCTGCGTCCAGCGAGCCGAGGGCTTCCACACTGGCGGACATCTCCTGCTGGGCTTCGGAATGTCCATAGAGATCGAGAAGTTGCCGATGCGACCACAAGGGATGTCGACTCCTTCGGGCAACAGCGACAACAGCGCCCGTATCGGTTCGTTCTGTCACGATCGTGTCAATGCCGTGCTGGTTTTCACGATCGTGCTGGGCGCGTTTCAACACCTCCAGGAAAGGAGCTTCTGTGGAGTTGCGTCCATGCAGACCCAGACTTGGGCAGCGGACCACTCCGTCAAACGTGCTGGTAAACAACGCTCCAGACGCTGGCCAGTGCCGCCACTCGGGAGCACCTGTCTCCACGTCACCCGTGGCGAAATACGCTTCCCGAAAGCTGCCGCCATCGCCGTCGACATAATTCTCCATCTGTCCGCTTCCCGGTTGCAGTCCTTCGAATCCGTGACGCCGATAGATGTGATAGGGCGCCGAATCGAAACCGGTTCCAAGGAAGAGGGCGCGACCACTGCGCTGCCGGAAGTCCTCCATGAGCAGTCCCATCAGCTGATGAGCGGCTCCCTTTCGACGATCCTCGGGGATGGTGAAGACGTGGCCAAAGTGACCCACCCCTTTGTAGGTCGCCGTGAGCATGTTGGCGAAAGGATCGCCATCACGATGTAACAGGTAGTAGCGGGCATCGAGCCCGAGTTCGTCACGAGCGCAGCATCGATTCTGCCAGCGCCAGATCTCCCCCTTGTGGCCCAGCAGTGCTTCAATTCGCTCTGCCCATGCCGGGTCAGGGCAAGCCACCACTCCCGCCTCAACGCGTTCGCCATCTTTGAGAACCACCTCACCCAGCGACTCGTACATCCGGCTATCTACCCCGCATTGTGACGTGTTGACTGTCGCTCGATCATCTCATGATCGCTCATGGTGGACATGGCCAGCGCACGCTCCGTCACCGGCAGATGATAGTGCACCTCCGCATTCATCTTGATGAATCCCTCGGCATAGGGGGTGCGAGCGCCACTGCCGAAGGCGCCATCGGCGGTCTCGATGCGCTTTCGCGCGTAGGCGCCGCCATACCCCTGACTCTCGAGGGCGTCGAGGGAGGCCAGCTTCTTGTCGATTACATCGGTCGTATCGATGAACACGTCGTTGGTGAATCCACCGGCGGCGCTCCACAGATCACTGCGCACGGAGGCAGCGCCGGTACCGAAGAAGAAGACCTGCGCAACCTTGTGCGGTGGATTCGTGTCTCCAGGATCCACGTTAGACGCCAACTGCATGGCGTAGAGGGCGATCTGGCCACCGATGGCGTGCTGGTTGGTCACCCCATTCCCTTCGCCGGGATAGTGGGTCAATACGATGTTCGGTCGCACGTCCCGAATCAGCCGCGCCAACTGTCGCACAGCCTCTTCGGTCAGTAGCAGGGCCGCGTCGTCGAGACCGAGGAAATACAACTCGTTGAAGCCGAGTGCCTCGCAGGCCCTACGCACTTCCTGTGCCTTGTTGTCGGTCCGTTCCTGCATGAGAGCGGCCAGTTCATCGGCTTCAGGAACCGTTTCGCGCTCGAACATCTGGCTTGAGATAACGGCATCGTGTACTCGTGCGCCGTGGGTGAGCACCGCTGCAGCGACTCGATCCCCACGCGCCACGTGGTGGGCCATCGTGCCACCGGACTGGTCGAACACGTCCGCGGGATGAGCGCCGATACTGAGAAGCGTGATCGCCTTCGAAGAGTCAGACACGTCCACTCCTGACGTTGATGGTCGATGGGATACGGTTCAGTCGTTCCGGTATCTGGGTTTCACCTTGCACGCGCGGCAGACACCCCGCAGATGCTCACGCCGGACCTTCCACAGATCGCTGGCACGCACCAGTTCGCAATCTGCGTCACCCACTTTGCCACGCCGCTGCAGACCACGCCGATCGAGAGCACTGTCGAGTTTCGGGCTGATCTCGACCGGGCACTCGCCAGAACGAAACGCCAGACCCCAGACTTCCTCGACACTTCCCTGCTCGGTCACGACGCGGTCGACATTGCCGAAGGGATCGATACATCCACAGGGCATGGAGCATTCGGCCACGTGGTAAGCCGTCGTCGTCCAGTGTGTGACCCCGAGGGCCAGCAGGTATCCGTCGCCGTGCACGAGTTTGCCGATCGGGCTGTCTTCGGACCAGATCCCTGCGTGTAGATGGTCCGCCACGTAGTGATCGGCCTTTGCTCCGATGGCAGCCACCGCATGGGTCGCATGCATCGATCGAGCCGCTCGCGGATGACGCCAAAGCGCATCGGCGATGGCTCCATTGGTCGTAGGTGTTGTGAGCGGGTTGTAGACCTGCGCCGCTTTGTGATTGAAGGACGGGGCGAGCACGGTGCCGCGCGAGCCGACAGCTTCTACCAGAGCCTCCACCACCGTGGCCCCACCACCGGCAACATCACCGATCTTCGACAGTGAGCTGTGAACCATGACGTCCATCCCGGCGGTGATGCCGAGGGCACGCAGGTCATCTACCATGTCTCGCCGACTTACCATCTCAGCCTGTTCCGGCAACTCCACGTAGTCGAGATCTGCCAGCGCCTCGAAGTAACCGGCCACGCGTTCTGCAGACACATCGGGTCGAGGGCCACCACCATCTCGCGGTGCGAGCAGTCCGGCCCACTCCCAGCTGATTCGATCGGCGATCTCGGCGACGGTGCGGCGCCCATCCGCCCAGTAGAGGGACCACTGCGACAGACGCGCCTGGCTCAGTCGACTGCCGATGGAAGCCTCCACGTTTTCCGTCGTGGGTGCGAGCAGGGCCGTCCGTCGCGGCACCCGCCGAGCAGAAGCAGCGAGGCGCCTCTTCGGGCCCTGTTTCTTCACCTGCGCCGCGGCCGCAGACATCTGAGCTCGACATTCGCCGATCTCCTGCTGAATCGCTGCCCGATCCCCTCCCCACAGGAAGCGCTGCAACCGCTGCATACCGACCTCATGGGTCTCAGCGATGTAGTCGGCGCCGGCTCGATCCAGCCGACGACGGGACGTATCGATCACGTCCGTCAGCCGCTTGGTCTCACTTTTAGCGACTTGCAGGGCACTCGTTGTATCCATATCGGCCAGCCAGTAGAGATAGGCCGCCATGCTCACCGAGCATGTCTTCATCCCTGCCGCACTGAGCAGATTGAGCTGGTCAGCGGAGGAGTGATACGCATCCCACGTACTCCCCTTGCCCTCTTTGTGATGGGTCGTAATCCACGGGCAGGGATAGCCGTATTGTGGATCTCCGATGAGGGTATCGGACGTGGACATGAAGTCTTCCATGCACAGTTTGTACCCGGCTGCCTTGTAGTTGCCCAGCGTTGCCCGGAGGATCTTCTCACCAATCCAGTCGACGAACCCCGCCGACGATGGGATCGTCGCATGCCATTCGAGTCGCCCACCGCACACACTCGGCTTGGCGCCGACCGTGTCGATGCACACACCGGCCATCGGTGTCTGGAGACTGTGCTCTCTCTCCAGATAGGCGAAAAATCCGTAGCACTCGTAGGCATTGAGCAGCCTGATCGTACGACGGGGCCGCCGCAGCGTGCCCTTCGCAATGAGGCCTTCGATGATCTGCGCGATCTCGACAGTGACGGCACATCCCGAAGCGTTGTCGATCGCGCCCGGTTCACCACTGTGTGCGATGGCCCAGATCTCATCCTGCGGATCCTCGGAGCCACGAATCAGACCGGACACCATGTCGTGGTGGCCCACATACTTTCGCACGTCCACCTTCACCCGCAGCTGCAACCCTCCATGGCGCTGATGGAGTCTTCTCAGGCGATCGCCCTGCTGCGTCGACATGACCAATCCGACGATGCGGGCAGTGGCATGGCTCATGGGCACCATGCCCCAGCCAAACTTCGTCCACGCCAGGGCATCTGGATTGTTGGTCACATCGATGTCGGTGATCACGACGGCGGCCCCTACATGGGCCAGCTGTTTCATCGTCGTTCCGCGGATATTGCCACGGGTCAACACGGCCTTCCCGCGCAGCGCCCCCGGTCGTAGACTCGATAGCGACGCCAGATCGTCGATCACCACCAACTCACAGTGCAGGCCTTGTTTTGGCGTGGCCGACGACCACTGCACCACATACCAGGGATTCTCCTTGAAGTCGATGATCCGCTGGCGCACGGGAGCCACCACATCGACGGTGGCCGAATGCACATCCTGCGCCTCCTGAATGATCCATCGACCTGTGCCGATATCACCGCCCGTCTGAATCGGTGTGATCTCGGCACCGGCACCCGCACGCTGGTAGTAGTCGACGAGGGTCTGGCTCGTGTCGTGGAATCGATCGAACGAGTTGTACTGATCCGTCGCTTGGATGTCATCGATGGTCTTCAGTGTGCGTTTGCCATCCGAGGCGGCAACCATCTGGGACAGAACCGTTCGACAGAATCGAGACAGCGACGAGGGTGTTGGCGTGGTCATGATGTGCTTTCCTGGCAGCCGATTGATTACCGCATCGCGATGGGACGTCCGGGTGAGCCCGTTGCCCCCTTGAAGGAGATCGGAGCAAAGACGAAGAGGAACTCGTACACCTCGTCCTCGACCAACCCGTCATACTGCATGTTCTCCAGATTCCAGATCCCGGCCTTGGTAATGATCTCCTGATGCACGGGAAACTCGAGCGTTGGATTGGGATTCGGAACCACGTCTGAGAGACGCCAATGGTATCACCCCATCGGAGTCTCGGCCAGACCCTCTTCGAGGCCCGTGGCGAGATTCTCCCACTCAGAGTACAGGGCGGCGATCTGTCGCTCCATCTGCTGCAGCTTCTGCGACAGTTCGGCGACCGCGTCGAGATCCTGTCGCTCTCCTGCTTTTCCGATCTGTTCGCCGATCCCGTCCTTGTCGTTCTCCAATTGCGCGATCTGCTGCTCCACCTCCTCCTGGCGCGCCAGCGCTTTCTCCCGCTGCTTTCGCAACCGACGCGCTTCGCGCTGCTCTTCGCGTGTCTGTTGGCGTGAGCTCGCCTTACCTGTAGCAGACTCCAGTTCAACGACCTGACGCTCTCGCCAGAGGACATAGGCCTCCCAATCCCCATCGAAACTCGACAGCTCTCCGTCGGCGACGCTCCAGATACCGGTCGCCAACGACTGAATCAGATACCGGTCGTGGCTGACCAGCAAGATCGTACCTCCGAAATCTTCCAGCACTTGCTCGAGCACTTCCTGGGAAGTGATGTCGAGATGGTTCGTCGGTTCATCGAGAATGAGGAAGTTTGCACCGGCCAAAACGAGACGCGCCAGCGAGACACGGCTTCGTTCTCCACCACTAAGCTCGGAGATCCGTTTATCCACATCGTCGCCGGACAGCAGGAATCCACCCAACAGATTGCGCAGTTCGGCCGGTTTCGATTCGGGGCTGACCTCCTGCACAGCATCCAGAACCGTATGGCCCGGATCCAGGTGCTCCTGCAGTTGAGGGAGATATCCGACCTGCACGCGTGCACCGAGTCGCAGTTCGCCCGACAAAGGCGCCAGTTCACCGAGAATGGTGCGAACGAGGGTGGTCTTGCCCGCACCATTGGAACCGATCACCGCAATACGCTCGCCGCGTTCGATGAGCGCCTCTGGCGCCTGCACGAGGGGTGGCGCGGTATCGGAGTAGCCCAGTTGCAGATCGCGCAGCCCGAGCACCTCATCTCCACTGCGTTCGGCATCACCCAGGTTGAGGTGCACCCGCTTGTGCTGCTGTGGCTTGTCGACTCCTTCATCACGCAGATAACGCGCCAGTCGTTTGCGTCTTCCCTGGGCCTCCTTGGTGCGCTGGCCGGCCAGGAAGCGTCGAACGAAGTCCTCCGTCTTGGCCACATAGGCCTGCTGGGTCTCCCACTCCTTCAAGCGGCGCTCGTATCGTTCCTGGCGTTGCCGCGCGTAGGCAGAATAATTGCCACGGTAGGTTTCCAGCCGACCGAAGGCCATCTCCCAGATCCGGCCGCTGACCCGGTCGAGGAAGTAACGATCGTGTGAGACGATGACGTAGGAGACCTGGGCTTCGGACAACCAGTGTTCGAGCCACTCCACCGCTTCGAGATCGAGGTAGTTCGTCGGTTCGTCGAGCAGGAGCAGATCGGGCGCTTCCAACAGCAGTCGTGCCAGAGAAGCCCGAGTTCGCTGCCCGCCGCTGAACTCGGCGAGGGGGCGCCGAAAGTCAGGCGCGTCGAAACCGAGGCCTTCCAGGACCTGCTTGATACGGCTCTCGTAGGTGTAGCCATCAAGGCGCTCGAACTCTGCCTGCATCTGGGCGTATCGGCGCAGCGCATCTTCATCGGCTAGTTGATCGGCCTGCTCCTGAAGCTGGCGCTCCAGAGCCCGCAGCGAGTCGAAGGCACTCAGCGTCGCCGTCCATAGATCCTGATCAGGGAGCGGCTGGCCATCGTCCTGTGCCAGATACCCCACGCGCAGATCGCGCCGTCGATGAATCGATCCGGTTGTCGGCGAATCAAGCCCCGCAATCAGCCGCAGAAGGGTCGTCTTGCCTTCACCGTTCGGTCCCACGAGTCCGATCCGATCGTCTGCCTCGATGCGCAGACTCACATCGGCGAAGATGCTCGTGGCGCCGTAGGACCACCCCAACTCATTGGCCATCAGCAGAGACACGAGATCAGGCAGTGCTCACGTCGACGAAGTGCGGTCGGAGAAAATCGAAATCCGGAACCGATTTAGCGCTGCGCCAGCGCGCCACCGAATCGGGGCGCACGACGATTCTGCCCAGATCGAAACCGAGAAACTGCTCCATGCGTTTCAGTTCACGTTCCTGATGGAGGATAAAGTCCTCAAAACGCACCTCCATCCACTTTGCCGGTTTCGGTGTCGCCTCGACCAGATCGTATTGGTACTTCCACGAGATCGCTCGACGCTCGAAGACATCTTCCGTCTCGAGATACGAGACGCCAAAATCTGCCAGATCATCGGTCTTGTGGCCCCCGAGGATCGAGTCGCGAGGATCTCGAACCAGATAGATGTAGTTGGCGTCCGGGAACAACCGCACGATCCACGGAAGCACGAGCGTCGTCTCAGGAAGCTTCCAGCCCTTTCGTGAGTTTCCGTCGCGCAAGACGTCCGCCAGGTATTCATCGATGAGTTGCTGGAATTCCGGATCGATGGGCATGTCGTGGAGGGCGTCGAAGTCCCATTGCAGCCCCCCTTTCCACGGGACATGACGCGAAAAAACGCGGCACGCTTCGTACATCGCGCCAGGGGGCACCTTGTCCCCCGAGCGATTGAGGGTGTTGCCCATGAAAACGCCACTGGCATACAGCGTGTGGGAAATGGCTCGCGTGCCGGAGTGACCGCGACCGATGACGATGGTAAGGGACATGGAGTGCTTTCGATGAACTGAACGAAGAAGACGCGAAGAATCGTGAAACGAGGAATCCTTAAGTTATCAGACATGGAGCCCTTGTCACCCGTCGCCCATGAAGATTCCCTGCAGCGCCGACTCGCTGCGCTTGTGGCATCGCGTGGTGTTGGCCTGCAGATCGGCAGCGATGTACTACATGCGGCTGGCGAGATCCTCTCGCAGTGGCTTCCACCCGGGCTCTGGGTGCTGGTGTGTGATAGCCAGACCTGGCGTGTCGCCGGAAAGTGTTTGCACCAGCATCTATCGGGTGATGTCCAGGTGTTGCGTCTGTCGCCACGCGTCGGCCATACCCAGGTGACCGCCGGTGATCAGGAGGTGTCCATGCTGCGCAGTGACCTGCAGCAGCAGCGCGTGTCCGGTGCCATCGCCGTCGGATCGGGTACGATCAATGATTTAACTCGAGCCGCCTGTGATGAACTCGACCTGCCTTACGTCGTGGTTCCGACCGCGCCTTCCATGAATGGATACCTCTCTGCATCGGTGGCCTTGCTGGTGGAGGGTGTCAAGACGACACACCCCTGTCGGGCGCCTCGCGGATGCCTGGTGGACGGCGATGTGCTGGCCGCCGCACCAGCGACCATGAGAGGGGCCGGTTATGGTGATCTCCGATCTCGTGCGACCAGCTGCGCCGACTGGGCCCTGAGTCACATCCTGACCGGAACTCCCTTCGTCCCGGATGCGCTGAATCTGGTGCGGGACGCTGACGAGATGATCGAGGGAATCGGGCCCGCACTTGCCCGGGCAGAGGCACCCGCAACCATTCGACTCATGGGGGGCCTGCTGTTGTCGGGACTGGCCATGGACGTGGCCGGGACATCTGCACCCTCAAGTGGCGCTGAACATCTCGTCTCCCACTACCTCGACATGGAGCACTACGCCTGGGGCGCGAGCCACGATCTCCACGGTCGCCAGGTCGCCGTGGCAACGATCACGATCGCCCACCTGTATGAGCGACTTCTCGAGGTCGATCGTCCTCGACTGGAGATCGACAAGCTGGCGCGCCAGGCGCCATGGTCGGCCGATTCCAACCACATCAGCCAGAGTTTCGGCCCCCTGTGGACCGCCGTTCAACCTACTGCTCGACTGGGCGACAACCTCAGCAATCACCAGATCGTCGAGCGGCTGCGGCGTTTCGCGACGACGGAGCACCTCACCCTCGTGAAGGACCAGCTGATTCCCGCGTCGGTCCTACGCCGCTCCCTCGCCGAAGCGGGCGCTCCCGTCACGTTCGGCGAACTTGGTGTCGATCGAGCGCGTGCCCGCCGAGCCATCGTGCAGGCAAGACACATCCGTGCCCGGTATACGATCCTCGATCTGGCGGCAGAATTGGGTTGCCTCGAGACCTGGGCGGACGAGGCGTTGGAGCTGTCAGCCTGAGATCGGACCCACTTGAGTTGAGACACACGTCCTATCTAACTATTTTTACTTAATCTACACGAGATTCTGAGCCGAGTTCTACGAACCTCTCCTCTTCTCGGACCCCTCCGATATGAGCTCTCTGTGTGCCACCGATGCGATAGCTGACGGGTGACGTTTCAAGGATCTGAAGTTCGCCCCGTTCATGCAGGGCAGACAACAGACTCGCCAGCTGTCGTTTGGGCCAACCGGTGAGCGAGGCAGCCTGCTCCGCCGTCACGTGGTGATAAGTCAGGGCCCACCGCAGCAGCACCTGCGCCTTTGCTTCGAAGGGGTCGGCGTCTTCGGTTTGGGCGTCTGGCCATTCGCGCTCGAACAGATGGAGGGGCCGATCCCACGAATCATCGGTTTGGTCCTCGCAGACGAGGAAAGCTTCCTCCAAGCGATTGACCGCCGCCATGAGAGGCCGATAGTCGAGCCCCGACTGCTCACGGAGCTGTTTTGGAGACAGCGGCCCCGACACCTCGAAGGCACGCAGCACAGCTTGCTGACGATCGTTGAGTCGTGGCGGCGACCCCGGGTAGGAATTGGCCATGGGAGGTACCGGCTGAAGACGACGGAACAATTCGACGTAACCCTCTTCGCCGTCCACCGGGCTGATCAGCCCGTGGCAGGCCAGACGCCTGGCCAACTGCGCTATAATCGGTGTCCGAACTCACTCGCCTTCCAGCCAAACTTCGTCGAACCGCGCCAGGGTGAGTGTCTCATAGGCGGCATCGGCTCCCCGTTCGTATAGACACAGCGCCGTGTCACCGCTGGTGATGGCGAGATCGCTGTAGGCAGAGGGCCCTTCGTACAGGCAGCGTGCTGTTGGCCACGTCTGCCCGCCATCTTCACTTCGGCGGATCGTCAGTCGCTCCCTGGCCTGCTGACTGGACGGGTTCGAAAACAGCAAGCGATCTCCCGGCCCGTGCTCGTCGGACAGACTCGTCAGGGCTCCCTGACAGATCGGTTCGGGGTGATCGTCGACCCAGAAGCGAGCCTCGAAGCTGTCGCCACCATCCCTGCTGCGCGCTGCCGCGCGGCGCTTCTCACCCCGATAGTTTCGACAGTTGATGTACAGCGAGTGATCCGCCAGTTCGGCGACGGCACACTCATTCGTCCCCTCTTCAACGACACCACCAATGCGCCACGAATCGCCCCCGTCATCGGAAATGATCACGTGTGAGTGATAGGGATCTCGCTGACGATCGTGATAGACCCCAACCATGTGATCACAGGGAACCACCAGTCTGCCCGACGCCAGTTGGATCCCGTGACAGGGACCGGTGGCATACCACGTCCAGGTTGGATCCTTCGTCTGCTCCGTGATCTCACGTGGCACAGACCAGGTGAGACCGTCGTCATCTGAGTGGGTCAGCCACACCGTGCGTTGCGCCTTGCCCTCGCAGATCATCGACTCGGGGCCGTCGGCCAGATTCCTGCAGAAAGGCAGCAGGATCCGGCCCGTCGTCCGGTCGACAACGGGACACGGATTGCCGCTGGTCATCTCCGGTTCTGTGGCCACGACGAGTACATCCGACCAGGTCACTCCCTCATCGTCGCTGTGGCGAAGCAACAGATCGATCTGGCCGCTATCCGATCGAGAATCACGTCTTCCTTCACAGAAGGCCAGAATGCGACCGGTCGAAGTCACCGCAAGCACCGGGATGCGATAGGTGTGATACCCACCCTCGCCGGCGATGAACAGCTCGCGCTGTTCGAGACTCATGAACCGTCCTCAGTTGCCGTCTCTGTCTCGTCCTCGGGTTGTGGCAGCAGGACGAAACGCGCGTAGCGGCTCTTATCGAACCAGCGCTCGGCCGCGACCTGGACATCCTCGGGGGTCAGCGTCTCGGCGATCGACTCATCGAGGATGACCGCTGGATCCACATCGTGATAATCCACCCACTCGAGAACACTGAGCCACCAACCGTTCTCCTTCAGATTCACTTCGTGCTCACGGCGGCGAATCTCCTTCACCTTGTCCACATACGTAGAATCGAGCCCCACATCACGGACCGAGTCGATCTGTACGAAGACGGCCTCCGTCAACTCCTCCACGCGCTCGGGATCGCAGCCAAAGTTGATCGTGATCCGGTACGTCTCATCGGGGTAATGGTTGGTCGAGGCTCGGACACCGACACCATAGGTGCCCCCCATATCTTCACGCAGAATCTCCCTCAATTTGATCTGGAATGCCTCTGCCATGGTCTCTATGTGCAGCCGGTCGCGCCGGTTCTCGAAATCGAAATTACCGGTGAACACCAGTCGGGTCCGCGCCTTGGACTCGACCCCCCGCCGAACCGTCTTTTCCACGATCTCGTCGGGTGGATCCATGTCGATGTCGCGCCATGTCTCCTGGCGACCCGTGGAGGGCAGGCCTCCCAGATACAGGGTGACGAGGGGCTCTATATCCTCTGGGGTGAAATTGCCGACGAAGTAGAAGTGGAAGTCTCCTGCGTTAGCGAAGCGGTCGCGGTAGATCGCAGTCGAGCGTTCCAGATCCATCTCCTCGAGCAGTTCGAGGGTCCACGGACGGGCCCGATGGTGATGCTGCGACATGGTCACCTGGATCGTGTCAGAATAGGCTACTTCAGGTTGCGAACTGCGATTCTCGATGGCAGCATGGAGCCGTGTCATGTACGAATCGTAGGCGCTCGTATCAGGCCTCGGCGCCGTGACATAGGCGTAGATCAGCTGGAACATCGTTTCCACGTCTTCCGGTGACGCCGATCCGGACACGCCTTCGTCCAGCTGTGAGATATAGGGGCTGACACTGACCACTTTCCCTGTCAACCATTTGCCCAATTCGATCTGGCCGAAATTACCAATCCCGCCCTGTGTGACGGAGGACGTTGCCGTGTTCGCTGCCATGTAGTCGGCGTCGTCTACGAGGGAGTGTCCGCCGAGGCTGTACGAGCTGAACAGGATCTGGTCATTCTTGAAGTCCGTCGGCTTCAGCGTCACCTGAACCCCATTGCTGAGTGTCCATCTCGTGACGCCCAATTCCGGGATGGAGTTGCGTGCCACGACGGTTCCGGCCACCGGTTCATTCGGCAGCAGGGGTCGGTCAGCGGCGGCGTCGACGTAGGGCTCGATCTCCATGGCATTGACGACATCGAAGGCGGTCAGCAGTTCGGTCTCATCGGGAACGATGATCTGATCAGCTTCGGGTGCGCTGATCGTGATCACGCGATTGTCGGTTCGCACGGCTTGACGCGCGAGAGCGTTGATGTCCTCCAGAGAGATGGTCGGCAGCAGTTCCTGATGCAGTTCGAGTTCACGGGCAATGCCGGGGATCGGTTCACCCTCCAGGACGTGACGCACATATTCCGAGGCAAAGCGAGCAGACTCTGTCTTGTCGTATTCCCGTGCCATCTGTTCCATGGAGCGGAGCTTCTGTGTCTTTTGCCGTGCCAGTTCTGTCGCCGTGAATCCGTGTCGTCGGACCCTGGCCGCCTCTCTCAACAGCGCCTCGAGCCCCCTGTTGAAGCCATTGTTCTGTACGGCCGCACCGAGATAGGTGAACTCCTTCGTCCGCAGCCAGCGGCCCTGGCCTGACCCCCCACCGAGGAACTCGGGATCTGCCTCTTGGGTGAGCTCGTAGAGACGCTGGTTGACCATGCCGTGATAGAGGGACTCCATGATCGAGCGTCGATAGGCATCGGCCGTCGAGTCTTCTCTCACGTCCTGTTTCGAATAGATGTAGACGACGTTGCTCGTAGCCTCGGGATCGGTGGCGATGGCAAACAGGGTTTGAGGGTGATCGGGTACGGGATGGTAGACCCGCTCTTCGGGATCATCCTGAGCCTGCAATGGATCAAAGGTGGAGCGGATGAGACTGTCGAGCAGATCGGGGGCCAGATCACCCACGGCGACGATGCTCATAAGATTCGGGCGATACCAGCGTTTATAGAACGCGCGCAGCGTATCGTGCGGAAAGGACTCGAGATTCTCCACAGTGCCGATCGGCAGACGATCTGCATAGAGCGACTCGTGCAACAGGATCGGCAGCTGCTCGTCCTGCATCCGTTGTCCTGCACCGCGCCGACTTCGCCACTCTTCGATGACGACGCCTCTCTCCTTGTCGATCTCCTCCGCGTCGAAGCTCACCGCCTGTGCCCAGTCCTGCAGGATTTGGAAGGCGGTGGTGACGACGTCCATGCTGTCGGTGGGGACCGTCAACATATAGACCGTCTCGTCGAAGGATGTATAGGCATTCACATCGGCACCGAAGCGCATACCAATCGACTCGAGGTAGTCGATCAGTTCCTGCTTTTCGAAATTGGCCGTCCCATTGAAGGCCATGTGCTCGGCGAAGTGTGCCAGCCCCTGTTCGGAATCGTGCTCAAGAACAGATCCCACATCGACGACGAGGCGCAATTCGAGACGCTGTTCCGGCTTCTCGTTGTGGCGGATGACGTAGCGCATGCCATTGGCGAGGGTGCCGGTGCGCACATTGGGGTCTTTGGGCAGCGCCACGGCAGGGGGCTCTGCAGCCTGTGGCGGCGGCGCCGACGGTGCGCAGGATACGAGACCCGCCAGCAGGTACGACGTAGCAAGCAGCGAGAGAAGGCGACAGCGTGTTGATCGTGGCATGAGAGTCCTCATAACAGAGTCGGCATTTCATAGGTCAGCTGGAGCTGAAGACTGATAACTTGAGGTTCCTGCTGGCATCCGGCAATGCGAAGGTTATCATTTGCTCCCATGGCAGAGGAGACGCGTCAATTCAGATTGTGGGTCATGGGCTGTTCCCACGTGGGAACAGACCTGCGACGCGACGGCCGTGAGAGTCTGGCCACGGCCATCCGCCAGTCGGAGCAGGGCGGCGACGAAGGAGGACCGCCCTTCGAGTGGGATATTGCCCTTCATCTGGGTGACCTGTCCGGCAATCAGGGATCGCCGGACGATGAGGAAGGCGAAGAGGTTGTGCGGCAGTTCGCCGCAGCCACCCGACATCGACGTGAGCACTTCTACAACATCATCGGCAATCACGACGCCTCTGGTCCCGACGAGGAGTGTCAGTGGTGGTTTCGGAAGTGGGTCGATCCGGAAGGCATCTCGACCGAATACTCTGGCGTCGATGCCCAGCGACGACCCTTTGCGATCGATGGGACGTGGGAGCGTTACCACTTCCGTGTGGGCAACATCCGCATCCTGATGATGAGCGACCGAAACGACGGTGGGCCACCTGTGGGCCGCGCCGTGCGAGGCGGATACCCTGCAGGCGCCGTCACGGGCGAGACCTTTGACTGGTGGCAACAACATGTCGAGTCGGTCGCCGAAGACGAGATCGTCATCACGGCACACCATCACATGCTCAAGGAGACAACCGTTGCGTCGGGCCCCTGGGAGGGCTTCCGCAAGGACGAAGATGGCAACTGGGTCAGCCACTACCACGGCTACTTCCCCGCCGGTGGCCCTGAGGGGGCCAGTTATCTCTACTTCGTCGATGGAAAACCGGACGCGCAGGCCTTCGAGGGGTATCTTGCCGCCCATCCCGGCGCAACCGACCTGTGGCTCGGCTCCCATACCCATACGCATCCGGACGACACCCATGGTGGCCGGTCCCATGTTGAGCAGAAGTGGGGAACAACCTTCGTCAATTGCTCGGCCGTGACGAAGTATCATGCGGGACTGACGACGATGCCCATGAGCCGGTTGTTCACCTTTACTGAGGGCAGCAGCCAAGTCGCCATCGAATGTTATCTACACACCTCCGATCACGCACCACAGGGCTGGTATGAACCCGCCCGCCGCACCGCCACTCTTCGCGCCCCTTTTCGAGGGGCCGACTGACGTGTTTGACTACAGTTCCGTCTTTTCCGTATTGCCGTTGCCGGCGATCCTGATCGACTCACGTGGGACGATCGTCGACGTGAACGACGCCTATCTGGCAGCAGCGACCAAGACGGAGGAATCGGCCAGTGCTGACGCTCTCATCGGCCGTCCTGTTTGGGATGTCGCCCCCGATGACGATGACCCCATTCTACCGAAAGCCATGGTCGAGCAGGCCCTGGCCTCGGAGGCCGACGACCTGGAGATGCCATCGCCCCTGCTTTCGGGAACGGAATCGAAGGAGGGCACACTCGTGCTTCACGAGGTGCGTGTCATCCTTCTGCCTGAACGGGCCGGGGCGATCATCGTACGCGAAGAAATCACCGACCGTGTCGCCCAGGCTGAGCGACTGCAGGTACCGGGTATTTGCCCATGACCGTTGCCCAGATGGAGCAACCTTTGACAACGACGCCACCCCAGCAGCTTCCAGGGGGAGACGAGACCATCCTCATCATCGATGATGAGGAGATGGTCCGCAGCACGGCTGCTCGCATGCTCAGACGCCGGGGTTACACCGTGCTGGAAGCCGAAGACGGCGAAAGCGGCTTGGAGACCTTCGAACAGAATGAGGAGGAAATCCGTCTGGTTCTTCTCGACCACTCCATGCCGAGAATGTCGGGCCGGGAAGTCCTCAATCAGTTGCGTGCCGGGCGGTCTCATGTTCGCATCGTCATCATCACAGGTGTTACCGCTGGACTCGATGACTTCGAAGGGGCCGACGAACTGATGGAGAAACCCTTCTCTCTGCAGAGTCTTGTCGGTCGTGTCCGAGAGATCCTCGACAGCCCATGAACGAGCCCGCTGCTGATCCGCCTGTACAGCGATCGCTCCTGCTCACCTTCGACTATCCGCCCATCGTCGGTGGCATCGCAAACGTTCTGGGCCGCTTATGGCGACTTGCCGGACACGAGGGATGTACGACCCTCGCCCCCGCCTTCGAAGGGGATCGTGAATTCGACGCCGAACATCCGGTGACCACGCGCCGCTTTCTGACACCTCAGGTGGGTGCCACCGGCAAACTCATCGCCTTCGCAGCGGCCGCCCTGCGAACCGCATGGTGGTGTGTGTGGAATCGTCCGGACCTGGTGATCGCTGGTCAGTTGGTTCGAGCAGGTCCGATCTGCTACCTGTGGCACCGGCTCACGGGGCGGCCCTTTGATCTGTGGGTCTACGGTGGTGAGACGGATCCACACTTCACGCGCAACCGCAGGATGACACGGCGCCTACACCGAATCATGCGCAGCGATCGGTCGATGCAGCCCGGTCGTCCTACCCGCTTCCCTCGTTCCAGCGCTCTGGATTGATGCCAGTCGCCTTTGACTTCATGCCTTTGGGCTTGTGCGGCTGATCCCAGGCTTCGCCCGTGGTGTTGAGGTTGCGTAGGAACCGTCTCGTTTCCGGTGGTGCTCCCGCCAGCGCCTCCGGGTCCCACTCCTCCATCGGTTGCACTGGCCCCGCCCAGTCGGGACGGTAGCCCAGCTGGAGGAGGGATCGGTGTGTGGGGTGGCGGTTGGGATGTGTGCCGTGGAACAGGTCCACCGGGATGACCACCGCCGATCCAGCCGTGGGGCACAGGGTGATTTCCCCCGGGTGCGAGGAGTAACGCACATAGGGATTGGCATCTGCGTGGAACGACAGGTGTGAGCGGGGCACGAGTCGGAAGGGTGCGCGCTCGGGGGTCAGGTCTTCGAGATAGTACAGGACGCGCAGAAGCCGTGGAGAACTGCCCTCGTAGCCGAAGATCGAAGATCCGAACGGTTGGCCATCGGTATGTAGGGAGATCTCCGGTGATCCGGACAATGTGCGCGTGAACAACCCGCGCGTGAAGATGATGTCGGGCCCCAGGACGGCCTCAAGGAATTCGATCATCGGCGGGTGGGCGATCAACTCGGCAACGGCGCCGCTTCGCCACTGCGGTTCGAGGTGATAGGTCTGGGCTTCGCTATAGTCCTTGTGCTGCATGGGCACATTGGCTAGCTCGGTGTCCAGGCGCGCGATCTGCTGCGCGTCGAGCATGTCGGGTAAGACCACGTAGCCCTCCACCTCGAGATGGCGGATGCGCTGGCCGAGTGTGAAGGAGGTGAAATCGGTTTCGTCGATGCGCATGTGGCCGATCTCTATCTCCGGATCTGTATACTTTCGGATGTTGTTCACGAGACTCAAGACATCACGTTCTTTCAGAAAAGGCTGTCACAACGACTTCCCAGCCGAGATTTGTGGCGCTGAATGAATTCGCGTGCGTCCATTTCGAACTTGGGGAAATTCCACGATGACGGTGGATGTCTATCTACAAGAAACAGCGGCCGGGAGGTCATGCGCCAGTTTCCATCGACCGAAAAGTCGCCGCCAGATGAGGGTCCCTCACGGAAAGAGCGAAAGAGTCAGTGGCTTTGGGGGGCGATCCAATTTCACGGAAAGCGGGTAAAAAGCGACTAACGGTCTGAATGGCCGAATGCGGCGTCCATCATCCGCTGACTCAGTAGAAGCCGTAAGTGACGGTCGCTCCGTATGCGATGCTGACCTTTCCTTGCGTTCCGGGACTGCGAACCTCGCGCATTGGTGTCATCAAAGGAGTGACCTGGATGGGGCCCAGAACAACCTCCTCTTGAGAAACGTAGTCGAGACCCGAGGTTGCATTGATGGCGGTCGCTGAGCCGATCACCCCACCGGCGAGGAGCCCGCCCAAATAGATCTGCTCTTGATCTTGGTTCAGCAGATAGGGTATGCCCAGCCCAATGGCCGAACCGAGGAATCCACCGAGGTTGATGAGCGACACTCGCTTCCGGCTGATGTCTCGGCCTGCTGTCATCGAGATGGTTGCGCTCAACGCCACACTACTGGCCGCCATCGACAGCCCGAAATATGGTCTCGGTGCATCGAATCCAGAGAAACCGGCTCCCATCATACCCCACGCAGCACCCCACAGGCCACTGGAAACGGTCATCCAGGCTTGTCCGACTTCGATCTCTGACTTCTCCATGATACGGGATACCACGTAGTAGGTTGTCGGGGCCCCGACCAGGAACGCGCCGATGTAGGGGCGCTCACTGCTCACTTTTCCCATGTAGAGTGCGCCCCAACTGAAGGCGACGGCATAGGGCACGGAAAATGTTAACAGCACAAAACGCCCATCGGCTTTTCGATGTGCCGTCTGCGCTGCCTCGACCATGGCCGCATTGAGAGACAGCGTCTCATTCCGCTTGACATTCACGTCCTGCTGCCAAATCGCGTGACCGGGGATGATGGCTTCGATGCGGTGGTCACCGGGCGCGACGCGAACTCTTATCGGTGCTCTTCCCTCCAGCAGTCCGTTGAGCAAGACCCTAGCACCGGGAGGTGAGGAGGAGATATGGATGAAAGACTCACTGAGGGATGTGCGCCCACCGGTTCCCAAGAGTCTCTGCGCTGCCGTTCGGACAGGGACGCGGAGATCGCGTAGTTCGCCAATGAATTCGACTTCCTCACGGCGTTCGGTCAGACCCAGGTCGGCATCCACGAGAGCAAGCTCCACAAGGTACAGGTCTCCAAGCAAAGCGACGCGTCCCGTTATGACCTTGTGAGCCCCAGCGGCGCGTGCCGTCACAGCGGCTGAGTTCGGTCTGGCACACGTGGCCAGGTCCTTTACAACGACCAAGCTCTCGGTCCTTGTCACCTCCTGTTGCACCAGTTCGCTTAGATACTCCAGCCCGGAGACCGGCAGATCCCCTCCGGAAAGGCGACACACCAGAACCAGCGGCTCTCCCCCCTCCGGCGAGGCAGACGCTAACTCTTGGGCGTCTGCCTTAGCGCTAATGCACAGGGCGAGACCAATCGCCAGGAATGCCGAGAGAAAGCCGAAAGATAATCTCATTCCTGGTCAGACCATTCACCAGAGCAATAGTGGGCTGGAGCGTTGAAAACGTTCTCAGTAGAACAAAGCTCTTGCTGTCCCTGCTCCTGAACCTCTTATATTCTGCTCCTGGCCGCCAACAATGGAGGAAAACAGTCCTATGAGGAAGATGATTCCTCTCATTAGTTCCGGCAATAAAGGCCCATTAGGTGTGCTGCACCTGCCGCGTCTCTGGCAGAAGGTTTCTCTCGAAGCAGCGGGGAAACTCGCTGATGGCTATCCAGGCATCGGTGCAGGCTACGACAGTATGGTGATCGCTGGCCTCGGTCTCGACGCCGAGGCGGTGCCCACCATACTTATAGACATTGGAGAAAGACGATGAAAAAGATCCCAATAATGGTTCTACTTGTCAGCTTTACCATATTCTCCAACGGACATACAGAGCCTCCGGCGGCGTTGGAGTTTGATCATTTGGTGTTGTTGGCACCGCACGAGGTGGGAGAATATGGTGGCTATAAGCGGCGTGCCAACGAAGTGGTATTGGAGCGGGGGGAGCGTCATCTGCTGGTGTATCCTGTGGAATCTCTGGGTGACGGTTCGGTGCACGGTCTTCTGTCAGGCAATGTGTCGATACGAGGTTTGAATCCGGCGTTGGATCGGTTGTTGTTGCTGGAGATGGGGGGGGTGTCGCTACAGAGCGTGCAGGAGATGATGGACGAGGGAGCCAACGGTGAGGCTGGCCTGCGCTGGGCGGCGAGCGGTCAGAGCGACAACCTGGTGTATCTGTCGGAATCTCCGGACGGCCAGACGCGATTCATTTATTTCCATTTGGGCATTGGCGTGCCGTCGTCCCAAGGTTACAAGGTGGAGAATTGGCCGGGTTATGTGACGACGGATGCGTCGTTGCTGGGTGTGGTGAGTGCGGAGGAGGCGGAGCGTATGGAGGTGTGGGCGTCGGAGTTGATCGAGGGGGATGGATCAGGGTGGGGTGTTCCCTCGTCGCTTGATGTGGATGAGCAGTTGGCTCCGGAGCGTATGGTGATGTCACGGGAGCGGGTGCTGTCAGGGAAGGTACCAAGAGGTAGATAGATTCGGAAAATGTAACTCAGTGTGGTAACCAGTCTTCTAGTATGTCAGGGGTGGCTCGGGGCGAATCACCGGATATCGGCACGGCATCTATCTTATAAACCAAGATTAAACGTGCACCCATAGCTCAATTGGATAGAGCACCTGACTACAGATTTCATCGTTTCGGCATTCCGGCACTCAGGGCCAGCCTGGCACGGTAGATGCAATCAACCTTCTCGAAACCCCAACGTGAGGAGGTATCCGATGTTTCCTGCCATGGTCTTCTGCATCCTGTCATCTGATCGCGATTTCGTCGACGACATGACGTGTCTGCTGTGTGATGCTGGCGTCGATGTCTACGTCGCGTCCAGCTTCGACGAATACGCCGCTCTTCAAGCTGATGGTGTCGCGCTCGCAGATCGTGGTGACCCGCGAGAAGATCTCGGGTTCGTTCTGCCTGATCCACAGCGCTTTCGGGATCATCCACTCGGCCGACACTGGACCCTGACCGTCACTGTTAACGCGCAGTGCCTCATCGCCCGTTGCCAGGACCGTTTCCGTCTGGGAGGCGCTGCGCCGAAGGAAACCGCAGTCGCACGGCTCAGGAACTCGGTATCACACGCACGACACTCCTGCAGAACTGAGACAGTTCGGCCTCGACGCCTAGTCGCGAGCCTGCTTTCCCACGGCTCGCCGAATCAACGCCTCGGCCCATTTCGGGCGCACGACGTTGACCCCCAGTAGTGCCTTCAGCTTCCACGGCAGTACGATCTCTCGCTCGCGACGCGCCATGGCATCTATGATGCACTCGGACGCCTCTTCCAGACCGATCGATTCGGAACTGTGTTTGCGTCGAGATGCCCCGATTTTCTGTCCGTCGGCGCCAAAGGCGTGCTCTCGAAGTTCAGTGCCACGCAGCCAGTGCAGCAATACGGACAAAACGCCGACCCCCTCCTGCTCCACCTCCATCCGCAGAGCATCGCAGAATCCCTGCAGTGCATGCTTCGACGCCACATACCCGGTGTGGTGAGGGACCCCGATGCGCCCCTGGATGGAGGATACGGCCACGAACATTCCCCCGCTCTTCTTCAGGTGAGGGAGCGCCGGGTGAAGACAGTGAACCGCCCCCAGATAGTTGACCTCCATCAACTGGCGGAAGACGGACAGGTCTTTCACCTCGTCGAAGCGCGCCCACATACTCAGTCCTGCGTTGGCGATCAGACCGTCGACGCGGCCATACGCATCGATGGCTGCCCGGGTTAGACGAACACCGTCCTCTGCACGCGTCACATCACCCTCAATCGCTTGGGCTTTTCCGCCCGCCTGTTCACAGGCCGACACGACCTGCGCGAGGCGGTCTGCCCGTCGGGCCATCAACGTGAGTTGGGCCCCTTGCGCAGCAAGCGCGTGCGCCAAGGCTGCTCCGAGGCCCGCCGATGCACCGGTGATGAGGATGGACTGATCAGTCATCGATGGCTTTGGCGGCGAAGGGTCTGGGCGGCGCGGGATTAGGCGTCGATGGCGCCATTGCGAATGGCAAAGACGTTCTTCGGGTCGAGGGAACGTTTGGTCTCGCGCAGCAGTTGGAGACTGGCATCAGTCTGGATTTTGGGTAAGAAGCTACGACGGATCTTTCCGATCCCATGGTGGTGGGACAACGATCCACCATTGTCGAGAATCGCCTCGCGCAGACTCGACTCGACCTGGTGATAGATGTGATCAGGTTCTTGAAGTCCCTTGCCGGAGAAACCCATGGTGAAATAGATGCAGACACCGGTGTGATAGGTCTGCGTAACGCGGTAGGCCAGATACGGCTTACGCGGAAGGCTGTGGGTCTGCGCCTGCTGCGCCAGTTCCTTCTCAACGGCCCCGATGACATCGTGAATCTTCGACCACGGGACGGATGTTTCGAAGGTTTCACCCATGATGTGAAACTGGTTGAAGAAATCACGGATGTAGGCGATGCCGAAGGTCAACGTATACCCCCGCCGACCATTGCTGGCCCCACCACTCATGCCGCCGAAATCACTGGCAAGACTGAAGATCGTTTCGCGCTGCGTGGCCACCTCACGCGGGGTTCCTTCCATCACGATCGTACACGCCGCCATCTTCAGTGGGTCAAAGCGTTTGACCTTGAACAAGAAGAGTTTCTTCGCCCGGTCGATGAGACCGTGGAGGAAGGTTGGCGCCGGTTTCAAAGCCTGTCCGAAACGGAACTCTGTGTTGTTCACAAGGCGAATGCTGGCGGGCACAGCCCCTTCGTGACGCAACTGCTTGAGGTAGCGCACACCATCCTCAAGGGACTTGAACACGAGCGAACCGTATTCACGTGCCTCGGGAATCGGGTGCACCTTCAGCACCGCCTTCGTGATGATGCCGAAATTCCCCTCATTGCCAAAGAGCCAGACCCTTGGCGCCACGCCCGTAGAATTGCGCGGTGTCGCATGCCGCGTCTCCACATCGCCGATGCCGGTAACCAGCGTCGCCTCCAGGACGATATCTTCGATGTTTCCATAGCGGTTCTTCTTCATGCCGCTGGCATTGGTGGCAATCCAGCCGCCGAGGGTAGACAACTCGACGCTGTCGGGATCGTGCCCCGTCGTATAGCCGCGCGCTTCGAGTTCGCGTTCCAACTCCTTGCCGTTGATCCCCGCCTCGATGGTAGCCTGCAGATTCTGTTCATCGAGTTCGACAATCTGGTTCATCCGGCGCATGTCGACGGAGACGATCGTCCGCTCCTCGTCGGCAGGACAGGCGAGGGCGCCACTCACATTCGTGCCGCCTCCGTAGGGCACCAGACACACGTCGTGTTCGTTTGCCAGCCTAACCAGATGGCGCACATCATCCTCAGATTGGGGATACACTACCAGATCGACAACGCGTGCGAGACTGCCCAGATACAGCAGCCGGTAGATCTCATCGACACTCAATTGACCGTGACTGTGGACGAGCCGCTCGTCATCGATTGTAGCGACCTGGTCGGTACCCAGCACAGCACCGATCCCCTGTTCAAAAGGGTCATTCTGCCGACGGGGAGGCAGTGCCTCTCTCTCCACCTCCGGCATGATCCCTTCCGGCGTGATGGGAACGCCGAGGACCTCTTCGGCAAAGGGGATGAAGTAGGGCATGCTGTAGCCCGCCAGGGGGTAGCGCGAACCGGTCACCCGCACCGAGCGCGGGCCGTCGAACTCAAAGCGGGTATCTGTATATCCCCACTTGTGTGGCTGACGCTCGCCGTCTGAGGGATCGTAGAACACATCCTCTTCTGACCCGGCGTCCGTGCGCCCCCAGAGCAAAATCAGGAGCACGATGATGACAGCAATGCCGATAATGGCGGGGGCTTCTAACATGGGTCACTCCACAACGGTCACAGATGTATTGAATCTACGATGATGGAAACGAAGGTCCGTCTCGGGGTGAGGGTGTCAGCCGAGCGCGGGGAGCCCTAAGTTAGTCCGCCTGCGTCATTTGCTCCACGCTACGAGTTGCTCCCGGTACTGATCGACACCAGCCAACCGCCGCATATTCACGACATGACACGCACGCGACCCGTGCACGAATTAGGAGACGAGATGGCCGAAGACACCCATACCCCCGATATCATCCGCCCACCGCAGGAGATCGTTGACGGCCTCCGCGAAGTGGGTGCCGCAACCTGCGGCGGAGAGTTGAAAAAACTTGGTATCGTAGATCCCACCATTGGCGGGCCCACGGCCTTCACGCCGGGCAAGGTGGTCGCCGGGCCCGCGCTGACCCTGCAGTTTCTGCCCATCCGTGAGGACGTGTACAACCAGGACGAATACTCGGGCCCCGAGCGCCAGCTTCACCGTCACGCCCTCTATCACACGCAGCCGGGTGACGTGATCTGTGTCGATGCGCGAGGCGACATGAAGAGTGGGGTCTTCGGCAACATGATGCTCACGTTCTTCCAGGGACGCGGCGGACAAGGGGTGATCATCGATGGCTGCATCCGCGATTTCCCCATCGTTAAGCGCGATCTGGATATAGGTCTGTGGCTGAAGGGTGTCACCCCAAACTTCCACACGCAGACCAATATCTATCCCTATGCGGTGAATGTGCCCATCGGCATGAACGACACTCTCGTGATGCCTGGCGATATCATCGTCGCCGACGACGACGGTGTGGTTGCCGTGCCAGCCAAGCTGGGCGCCGAATTGCTGGATCTGGCGTCACAACATGCCGAGTGGGAGGAGTTCAGCCGTCAGAAGCTGCTCGAAGGCGGACATCTGAAGCGTTACTACCCTCTGTCGGATGAGGCTCGTCCAGAATACGAGGAGTGGAAGAAGCAGCGGGGCTGAGAATCAACAGTCATGTTGGGCGGCGGTCTCTCCCGTGAGGGAGGGCCGCCGCTTCTGTTTCAGATGCCCCACCCCTTGACGGACTGACCGGTCAGTCTAGTTTGAGACCACCATGGCCCTGAATCCATTTGCTCCGTTTTCTTCGTATCTGCGCCCCTACAGGCTGCGTATCATCACCGGTCTCAGCCTGCTGCTGGTCGCCCAGGCGATTACGACGATTCTGCCTCTGCTGCTGAAGGACGCCATCGACACAGCTCAGCAGGCGATTCAGGGATCCTCACTGGTAAAGCCCCTCGAGCAGGTCGAACCCACGAGCGAAGCCGCCGTCGAATCGGGCATCGAATCCGGAAACGAACGCGCGCTCCGACAGGTGGCGATCCTCGCTGGCGCCATCGGCGTCCTGTCCATCCTGCAGTACTTCCTCAACTTCGGCATGCGTTGGTCCTTCACGAGCCTGTCGCGGTTCGTCGAGCGCGATCTGCGCGAACGATTCATCCACCGTCTTTTACTGCTGCCGCTGTCCTATTTCGGTGGTCAGCGCGTCGGTGATCTGATGACCCGTGCCACCAGCGATGTTGAGATGGTGCAGAGATTCCTGCATCACGGTTTTCGCATGACCCTGTTCGGCATCCTCACCTTTGTGCTGTCGCTGGTGGTCATGTGTGTGCTGGACTGGCATCTGGCGCTGATCTCCCTGGCACCCATGCCGTTGCTGATCATGACCACCAATCGGGTGCACGGAGCCTTCCACGCTGGATACCACAGCATTCAGGAACAGTTCGCCACCCTCAGCGCAAGAATCCAGGAGAATCTTGCGGGTATCCGTGTCGTGAAAGCCTTCGCACGCGAGACGCTCGAGATCGACGAGTTTCGCCGGGAAAACGACGAATACGTGCAGCGCAGCAAACGGATGGTCGTCGTACGATCTCTCTTCTACCCCTTTACGGGCATTCTCAACGGCGTGTCGCTGGCTGTCGTGTTGTGGCTCGGCGGACTGCGGGTGATTGACGGATCTCTGAGCCTGGGTGCCTTCGTCGCCTTCAACACCTACCTCATTCGGATGAGCCGGCCCATGTATATGCTGGGTCGCATGGTCGACGAGTTTCAGCGAGCGGCGGCCTCCCTTGCCCGGATTGAACGAATCCTTCAAGAGCCAGAGGAGATCCGCGAACGGGACGATCGTGAGTTCCGTGGCGAGATCGAGTTCTGCAACGTCAGCGTGAGTTTTGGCGACTCGAAGGCGCTGGAAGACGTATCGTTCCGGGTCGAGGCGGGCAAGACCGTCGCCGTCGTCGGTCGCGTAGGGTCAGGCAAGAGCACACTGGCCAAGCTCATTCCCCGACTCGTGGTCCCATCCAGCGGCGAGATCCTGATCGATGGTTCGCCCATCGAGAGCCTCCCGCTGGCCGGTTTGCGCGATGCCATCGGGTTTGTCCCGCAGGACGGCTTCCTGTTCTCAGAATCTCTGCGGTCCAACATCGATCTGGGTGCTGACCCATCGAATGGCCGTGCCGCGCCGGCCGCCCAGAGCGACCCCGTGGACTTGGCCTCGGAGGTTGCCCAGTTGAGCGCCGATCTCCCCGATCTACCCGAAGGGCTTGAGACGATCGTCGGCGAACGGGGCGTCACCCTGTCCGGAGGGCAGCGGCAGCGAACCGCGTTGGCCCGTGCCGTCGTGCGCCAGCCGAGTATCCTCATTCTGGATGATTCGCTGGCCAGTGTGGACACACACACGGAAGATGCCATCCTGCAGGGCCTTCGAGAGGTGATGGCGACACGCACGACGATCATCATCGCCCACCGTCTGTCCTCCGTGCGCGATGCCGATCACATCCTCGTGCTCGATGATGGCCGCATCGCCGAGCAGGGTACCCACCAGCAGCTTCTCGATCTGGCCGGCATCTACGCAGACATGCATCGCCGCCAGAGCATGGTCCAGGAACTGACAGAACTGTAGATGGCCACGCCTGTCCCCCCCGACGAAGCCACCGCCACGGGCCGTATCGATCTGGGTCTTCTGCGACGACTGCTCTCGTATCTGATGCCGTATGCAGGGTGGTTCGCGCTGACGCTCGTGTTCATCCTCATCAGTTCACTGGCACGGGAAGCCGGCCCCTACCTGACCAAGATCGCCGTCGACGATCACATGGTGCCGGGTAGAGCAGAAGGTCTGGGCTGGATCCTGGCCGCCTTCATCGGCCTTCTCGTGGTGCAGTTCGTGCTGGGTTATGTCCAGGGCTGGACGACCAACATGATCGGACAGTGGGCCATGCGAGATGTGCGTCTGCAGATCTTCCAGCATCTCCAGCGTCTCCCCCTGAACTACTTCGACCGCACGCCGGTGGGCCGACTCATGGCACGCAACATCAGTGACGTCGATGCTCTGAACGAACTGTACACGGACGGGATCGTTTCCCTGTTCTCCGAGTCGGTCACCGTTCTGTCGATCCTCGGTTTCATCTTCTACATGGACGTCCACCTCGGTCTGCTCACCTGTATCTGTCTGCCCATCTCCTTCGCCACCACCTCGTGGCTTCAGCGTCGAACCTATCAGGCCTATCGCGAAGCGCGGACCCTCTTCGCGCGGTTCGCCGCCTCTCTTCAGGAGTCGATCTCGGGAATCGACGTGGTCCAACTGTATGGCTGCGAGGCGCGGCGAGCCGATGCGATGAACGATTCGTCCGATCGGTATCTGAACGCTCGACTCACGAGCTCCATCTACCACTGCGCCTACTTCCCCATGATGGAACTCAGCGGCGGCCTGCTTCTGGCCCTGGTTCTGTGGAGCGGCACGGGCCGCGTCCTCGAGCAGCAGATGGAATGGGGCGTGCTGGTGGCGATGATGCAGTATGTCCCCCGCTTCTTCATGCCCATGCGCAACATCGCCGAGCGTTTTAACACACTGCAGATCGCCATGGCCTCGTCGGAACGCATCTTCGAAATCCTGGACAGTGAACCGGAACCGACGGGCCACGAGGCACCTGAGACGCAGCTTCAGGGCTCGATTGAATTCCGTGACGTCTGGTTCGCATACGAAGACGATGAATGGGTTCTCCGAGACGTCTCATTTCGAGTGGAACCGGGTCAAAGTCTGGCTCTCGTCGGTGCCACAGGCGCCGGAAAGAGCACCGTCATCGGTCTGCTGTGCCGTTTCTACGATGCGCAGCAGGGCGCGGTACTGGTGGATGGTGTGGATGTGCGTGAATGGGACGTGCGCGATCTTCGGCGCCGTATCGGCCTTGTACAACAGGATGTGTTCCTCTTCGCAGGTTCAATCGGCAGCAATATCGCCCTGGGCCTTGAGGACGGCCCCGATCCTGAGACCAGAGCTGCAGCGATCAAGGATGCCGCGCAGCACGCCAACGCCGATCGCTTCATCGACCGACTCCCACGGGGGTATGACGAACCGGTGGGCGAACGCGGTGCCAGCCTTTCTACAGGGCAAAGACAGCTGCTCTCCTTCGCACGCGTTCTGGCTGCGCAACCGGAAATCCTCATTCTCGATGAGGCGACGGCCAGCGTCGACACAGAAACGGAGACGTGGATCCAGGAAGCCGTGGCGAGACTGATGAAGGAACGGACATCCGTCGTGATCGCTCATCGGCTGTCGACGATCCGCTCAGCCGACAAGATCCTCGTTCTCCATCGGGGGCAGGTCCGCGAGCAGGGAAAACACGAGCAGCTGCTCGCCGAGAAAGGGATCTACGCACGACTCCACGGCCTTCAATATGCCAGCACGGAGGCAGAAACGTGAAAAGCCCCGATCGGCGTGCCCAGATTCTGGGCTCCGCAGCCAGGTTGTTTGAGCAGAAGCGCTTCGATGAAGTGCTGATGGAGGACATTGCGCGGGCCGCCAGTGTGGCCAAGGGCACCCTGTACAGTCACTTCGCCGACAAGGAAGAACTGTACTTCGCCGTCGTGTTCGATGGCATCTGTCGCCTGAACGCCCGACTGAAACAGGAGGCCAGTGATGCCTCAGATCCCACTGCGCAGTTACGTGCCATGGTCCACGCCATCGTTTCCTTCTTTGCAGATAATCGTGTCTTCTTCCGACTCATGTCCGCCGAAGACGCGCGTAGCGCAACCGGTCGCTCTGACCATCGGCGACGATGGTCAAAGCAGCGCCATGGACAGACCCACGCCATCGCCGAAGTGCTCGAAGCCGGAGCACGGGCCGGTGTCTTTCGCGTGACGCACGCCCATGTGCAGGCGGAAATCCTGCGCGGCATGGTGCGCTCCGTCCTAATGTCCAAAGCAGATGGTCTTGGCGTGGAAGAGCGCGTCGACATCATCCTGCAGAGTTTTCTCGTCGGCCTTCAGAACGATTGATCTCTTTCACGCAGAGCGAGTTTACATGTCCCGCACCACGACGCAACTGTTATGGTTCCTGGGTACCGTCGTTTTTCTAATACGCCCGGTCACCGGTTTTGATGTGTCCGTCGTCCCTTCTGACGCCGTCGAGCTTGCTGCGTCAGCGACACGCACGAGCCCCTTGAGCAGCGCTCAGATTGAGGCCATGACGCGACGCGCCGTCGACCTGGTCGGCGGAATGTCCGCCTTTGTCGACGAAGATGCGGCACTGGTCGCGCTGAAAGTGAACATTTCCGTTCCCGAGTCTTCCGGGTCTGGTATAGTCACCGACGCGAGAGTGGCACGGGCTGTGGCGCTTCTGGTTCACGAGGTGGCGCCGCAGGCGCGCATCTTGATTGCTGAGGGTGCGGGTGGTTGGATATCACCGGCGATGCGCGACCGTACTAACGTTCGCGGCGGATCGGTGGAAGATGGCTTTGCTGTCGCCGGACACCGCGAAACGGTGGCCGAGTTGCGGGCAATGGGAATCGACATCGACTGCTTTGACCTGAACTTCGATCGCGCCTACGACCTGCGTCCTGAAGGCGGTGCCCTCGCGCACGAGGAGTACAGCATCGCCGCCGCGATCATCGACGCCGACACCTGGATCAACATTCCCGTCGCCAAGACCCATGGTGCCAAGATCACCTGCAGCCTCAAGAATCACTTCGGCATCTTACCAGGTACGATCTACGGCTGGAGCAAAAGCACGGGCACGGCGCAGCATGGCCCGATGCCGCATTCACCCAGAGTGCTCGATGAGGCGTGGATCGATCTCTACAACGTGAGTCGGGTCGATCTCAATGTGGTCGACATGATTCGGGGCAGTGAAACCGGGCCCTTCGAAAAGGATAACACGCATCGATCGAATACGATTCTCGCCGGTGCCAACCCCATCGCGACAGATCTGGTCGTCGCGAAGCTGATGGGTTTCAATCCGGATGATTTCGAGTTTGCCGCCCTTGCCGCCCGGCGGGGGCTGGGCCCCCGCTTCATCGAAGATGTTCAGATTCTCGGTGTCGAAGATCCAACTGCACTGGTGTCGCGATGGAAGAAGGCGGGTGTCACGTATGGGGGTGGGAGAGGTGAATGGGGGCAACACGCTAACTATGGGATGGGGCCACGGGAATGGACGCTGCTAGGTCCCCTTCCTCGCGATCACGCCTTCGACGAAGAGCAACTCAAGGCGCTGTCACCCGTGCCCGGCGAAGAGGGGTGGTCACCTTTGGTCTGGTTCGGCCACGACAAGATCGACCTCGACAAGCAGTACGATGATCCGGTGAACTGCGCCGTGTATGGCTTCACCGAGTTCACCATGGCCACGTCAGATTCGGTTCGCATCTGGCTGGGATCCGATGAAGAGTTGTCTGTCTGGCTCGATGGCGAGCTGATCTACGAACACAACGGCCGCCGCCGGCACAACCTCGGCATGGTGAAGTTGCCCGGTTTCATCGAAGCCGGTAAGCACCGACTCCTCATCCGGGCCGGTCAAGGACGAGGCGATTTCGATTTTAGCATCAATATCTGTGAACCCATCGACGATGTCCTCTATCACGGAAATCGGTATCCGGGTGTACGCTACAACGTCGGCGATTCGGCGTCGCCCGCCGTTCTCGTAGCAGCCGAAGACGTCGGTGGTTGGGGAACGACCTCACGCGACGAGTTCAGCCTCAGCACCATCAACCTGACCGACCCCCTGTTGGTATCACAGACGGCACCCGACACGATCCTTGTCGATGGCGTGACCCCTCGCAGCCGGGATCTGCTGTCTCTACTGGTGGAATTGTCAGATAGCAGCGCCATCGAGTCACCGCTGCTGCAAGCCATGGGCAGTCGCCCTTTCAGCATTGGTTACGGAGGACGAGGTCGAGAGAATTGGACACCCGCCTATGGACCTGATTTCTCCCGCCTCCTTGGGTGGCTCGGGCTGGACTACGCCGTGTATTACGGTCTGGGAATGCGTGAAAGCCTCAAGACGATCCAGGGCTTGCTCGCTCAGGGTCACATTCCGGTGACCACGACCATGGAGCGCCGCCAACGAAGGCGCCGCTCCAGCGGCGGCGGGTCTCGGTGGACGGCCATTGATGGATATCGCACGGACGGGGAGATCATCGAGGTCAGGCAGGCGGGTCGCGGTCGTTGGGTGCAGGCCCGCCAGGATTGGACAGGGATCCTGCCCAGCGGCAATGAAGAGAATTGCCCGCTCCTGATCGCTCGTGCCAGCCCGAACCCGCTGACACCTTCGGGTCTCATCGACATACTCGCGGCGCTGGCTGTCGAACAGGGGCGAAGTGGTGTGATCAAGGAGGAGGATTCCTGGGGCGAGCGTCTCTACCCTCGAGGACTGGCCGCATGGGATGCATGGGTGACCGATTGGGAGCGAAGGCCCTTTACGGCTGAATGGGCCACCTCGCCCCGCCCACTCGATCAGCTTGAGGGAATGCGACGTCGTGTATTGCTGCCCCTGATTCAGCAACGAAAGTTGGCCTCGCAATGCTTCGCCTCCGCAGCAGGTTCTGCCGAGGGCGAACGAGGCAGAGCACTGAAGACCGCCGAAGAGGGATATGCTCGAGTCGCGGATGTATTAGAGCGACTGGTCACCTACCTACCCAGCGAGGACCGCCTCGACGAGCTAACCCGGCTGGAGCGCCGCATGCTGGGCCGTCTGCCTGAGGCGAAACCCTTGCTCCGCGAAGCGCGGGCCGCCGAACGCGAGGCCCTTGCGGCGCTGGTCTCTGTGGTGGGCGGCGCCCCTCTTGCACCCATACGAGAGGATCGCTGGCACGACCGCGACCAAGGGATCAAGCTGTTCACGTGGACCGCAGTCACGGACGACTCGGTCTATGATCTGGTCTACGAAGAGGGTGAACTTCAGATGACGTTGCTGGAAGGCGACGAGGCGAAACACATGTCCTTCGAAACGCACAACGTGTTGCCCGAGACACCCGGATGGGAAGTAGTCGTAGAGATCGGCATCGACGCGACGGGCCTCTACACCATCATCGAGCAACCGCATGCTGACAACGACTGGCGCGTCGTGGTCCGCGCCGACGATGATCGCGTGTGGCGCGACAACGCGCCTCAACTCGTTGTGTGGGCCGTCCCATCGGGGCAGATCAGTCAGTGAGACTCGACCTGTGCGCTTAAGATCCCGGATCACTTGTTGGTTGGCCCTGGCAACCCTTACGGCATGTGCAGGCACTAAACCGCCCACTCCCGCAGACTCCGCTCCGATCCGACTGATCACTGTCGCTGATGGGGCTACCGACTCTGTCACAGAGCGCGCGGTGGCGGCCCGGGCCACCGGCATTCTTTTAGAAGTCGGATACGATGTATCTGCCCTGGGAACCCCGACCGGGAAACTGCAGCGCATCGCACGAGTCGAACTCGATGAGATTGCCGAGATTGATCGGCCCGCCTTCACCACTCGCCTGCGCCAATGGCTGCAGCGGCATGACGTGGAGGGGATCCACATCAATGCCGCGTCGACACCTGCGGGGGCCGTGGAAGCCCTGGCCGCTGAGGTGCGCCTCGTGCGCGACTATCTCTCGGTCACGTCAAATCTCGCCACATCCGCGTCAGGCATGGCAACCCTCACCGCAAAAGGGGACGGGACGTGGCTTCTTCAGCGCTCCCCATCCACCGCGCCGACGATGCCGATCGCCTTGACGCTGTTGGGCGAGTCGCCCCCTACGACGGTGACCCTCGCTGGGCGCTCGGCACCACTGCAGACCGATGGGGAGGGTCGCATGGCCTGGCTCTCCAACGGACGGCCTGACACGTTACGGTTGGTGGTGAATGGAGATTCGGTGCACGTGCCGACCCAGAGGTGGAGCCGCCCCTATGACTACGCGCTGTCTCTCTACGGCAAGACACACCGGGTCACACCCTGGGTCGAGTTGCGCCGAGGCCCCGGGCCGATCACCACGGCAGCATCTTATGAGATTCTGGGCCGTACCGATTCGCTCGCACAGGCACAGATCAATGGCGTATCGACCCACGTCTACCGAACAGGCGTGTTCTTCGACTCCGTCGAGCTGGCGCCGGGCCGCAACCGGCTGCAGTTGCAGGCCACCTCTGCCGAAGGCGAGGCTCTCTATGCGGTGGAGATCCTGCATGAGCCGCACGTCGATCGAGCTCCCCTGCCGTTGTGGATCGACGAGAAGAGCCTGAGCCCGTCCGAGGATCTCGAGTTGCTGCCCACCGACGTTGTGGATCTTCGATTCACCGGTGCCATCGGTCATCGAGGCTCGGTACGTGTGGAGCCCGGCGGCCTCGAGTTAGCTATGTCACGACAGGACCAGACGGATAGAAGCCTCTATTCGGCACAGCTCCCTGTGCGTCGGTTGCGACCAGGCCGGTCCTATCGACTCCGTGTGGAGTTGAGGTCGAGTGGCGGAGACGTCGAGCGGCGAGATCTGTCTGTCGCGTTGAAGGTGAATGCCGGTGTCGATGAGTTCCCCCTGCTGCGCACAACCCGCCCCCGGTGTCCCGTCTCCTACAGCCTTGGGCGTGTTCGACTCGGCGGGCCCTTCCTGGCCGAATACGGCGCGGGTATCGTGCTGCAGTCCAGTGGTCGTTTTGGCCGGTATCAACGCATCGATCTGGGCCCGAATCGAGTCGGCTACATCCACCAACGCTACGTGGAGGTCCTGCCGCCGGAGACGGTTCGTCCAGGCTTTCATATCAGCTCGCTTCATGCTCGTCCGAGAGATACCGAGGACGTGGTCAGCATTCCCTGGCCAGAGCCCGTGCCGTACTCGGTACAGGGTGACCCCGAAGGACAGCGGATCCTGGTCACTCTCTATGGCGTGCAGACGACGAGCACGTGGGTTCAACAGCGTGGGGGCATGCGTTACGTACAGCGTATGTCGTGGGAACAACTCGACGCACAGACCTACCGTGTCGCCATACATCTGACGACGCCGTTGATCTGGGGATACGAGCTCAAACCCGAGGGGAAGTCCCTGGTTCTGCGACTGCCCTATCCCACCCCTCTGCCCGAACCTGCTGCCTCCGACTCGGTAACACACAAGCCGCTCTCCGATCTGCGAGTTGCCATCGAAGCCGGCCATGGGGGTACCAATACGGGTGCCGTCGGCCTGTCGGGGCTGTTCGAGAAAGACGTGAATCTCGACACATCTCTTAGGTTGGGCCGTCTGTGTGAAATGGCGGGCGCTGAAGTGGTGCAGCTGCGTACTCAGGATTCGGGCACCCCGTACATGGGCCGCCTCGACTCTCTGGAAGCATCCGGGGCCGATCTGGTCGTCAGCATTCACGCCAACTCAGCGGGAGGCGGCTTCCTTCGAGCCTCCGGCACGAGCATGTATTACCACAACCCGTTCTGGGAACCCTTTGCGCAGCGCGTGTATGACCGCATGCTCGAGTTGGGCTACGAGGAGTTCGGCGTGGTGGGGTCCTTCAACTATCGGAACATCCGTCTCTCCTCAAGACCCGCCGTGCTCGTTGAACAGGCCTTCATGTCCCATGCACGGGACGAGGAGCAGTTAGCCGATCCAGCGCACCGACAGCGCATCGCAGAGAAGGTGCTGTCGGGGATCGTCGACTACGTCCAGGATCTACGCGAGTCGGAGCGATTGCTCGGCCCCCTGCCTCCGAGTGTTGATGAGGACTCGGTCACACCCGCCGCAGGCTTGTAGAACGCGAAGGAGCGAGCCGGTGAATCCACCGACCCGCTCCTGAATCGCCTCGAAATGACGGCTTAGCTCAGCGAGCTGTGCAGCTCTGCCCAATCCTCAAGATTGTTCAGATTCACCGCGTCGAGGATCTTGCCTTCGTCGGCGATTCCCGCGGCGCCGAGGATGCCTCCGCGCGTGTCATCGTCGTGGTTGTATCCACGAATGGCGGCATTGCTCGCCTCGATTTCACTTGTGGGGATGCTGCCGCCTCTCTGCTCCAGGACCCATGCCTCGAACTGGGCATACGTAGGCGCGTTGCCCTTGGCGTAAGCCACGGCGGCATCACGGTCGACACCGAGTCCGTCGAGGACCATCTGGTCGAAACCGGCGCCGCACTCGGCGTAGTCATCAGGCAGTTGGCCCTTGGCGCTCAGCAGCAATTTCGACCAGAGGCGAGGGAGATGAATCGCGCCGAGCGGCCCGGCGACTTCGGAACTGATCAGGGGGATGATGGCCACGGATGGATCTCCTTGATAGTGAATCGTAATCGGAGCACGAGGGGTGAGGCTCGTACCTGCTTTCGGGAACGTAGATAATTTATCCTGGCATGATCGTCAAACGGTCAACCGCGGCTTCTACCCTATGACGTCAGGTTGGTGCTGGAATGAAGTCTGCACGTGGGCCGCTCTTCTGGCGTTGTGATCGTAGATGCGTTTGTGTTGATGAACTACAGGAGTCCCCACAGGAAAGGAAGCGGTATGCCGACGCGCGCGATGCCTACGCTGCTGCTGTTGGTTCTTTGCGCCCCCCTTCAGGCCGAACCCGCAGACTGGCGGCGACCCGTGGCGACGTATTCCATCGTCGCTCGCGACTCGAGCACCGGCGAACTGGGCGTCGCCGTTCAGTCTCACTGGTTCTCCGTAGGACCCATCGTGCCCTGGGCACGGGCCGGCATTGGCGCCGTGGCGACTCAATCACTGGTGGATCCCGCCTATGGTCCCCTCGGACTGGAGCTGATGGCGTCTGGACGCAGCGCGTCGCAAGCCCTGATAGCACTGCTTGCGGCCGATGCGGATCGTGAGGTCCGGCAGGTGGCCATGATCGATGCCAATGGAGATGTGGCAGCGCACACAGGTCATCTTGCGATCATCGCCGCCGGTCACAGCATGGGAGATCAGTACAGCGTGCAGGCCAATCTCATGGATCGAGAAACCGTGTGGCCCGCCATGGCCCAGGCCTATGAAGCATCTACAGGTGACTTGGCCGAGCGTCTGCTGGCGGCCCTCGAGGCTGCTGAGGCCGAGGGTGGAGATGTTCGTGGCCGCCAGTCGGCGGCCCTCCTCGTCGTTTCGGGGCAAGACACGGGACGCCCCTGGGTGGATCGGCGTTTCGATCTACGCGTAGAGGACCATCCTACGCCTGTGGCGGAGCTACGTCGTCTCGTTCAGCTGGCGCGGGCCTATCACAAGCTCAACGAGGGGGACGAATGGATCACGGCCGGTGACATGGATGCCGCCATGACCGCGTATAGCCAGGCTATCGAACTGGTCGCGGACGAAGCGACGGGGGGTGAAGCTCCCTTCTGGGTGGGCGCGACACTGGCCTCCATTGACCGGGTGGAGGAAGCGATCCCCTACCTGCGACGGGCGCAGGCCCAGCACGATCGATGGGCAGATCTGATCCGCCGACTGCCTGCGTCGGGGCTGCTACCCGATGACGATGCGCTCATCGACCACCTCGTCGAGCAGATGGTGGAAGACTGAAGCTGTGGGTTATTCCCCGAGCCAGGCGACACCGTCGATCTCAACAAGGATGCCTTTGTAGAGGTCACCTGCCCCGATCAGACGGCGTGTGGGCATGGGAGGCCCTTCGAAGAATTCCATGTAGGCTTCGTTGAAACCGTCTCGATCCTCCATGTTGAGGAGGAAGACATTGACGCGCACCAGCTGACCGGGTTTGCCGCCGTCGGCTTCGAGGGCCCGGCACATGGCGGCCATGGTGAAGCGCGTCTGTTCGATGATGTCAACACCCTCCACATTGAGATCGCCGTCCACCGGACCAAACCCGGACAGGTAGAGCGTGTCCCCAGCGCGGCGCGTTGTGCTGTAGAATGGCTCGGATCCGATCAGCTGCTCCGTCATCGTGTTTTTCTCCCTTGTTCGCCCCGCGGGTCCTCACCCGGCAGCAGGGCCTAGTTCGTGTTGGTGGTGGTGGGTTAAAAGCCGACTGCCTGACCATCCTTGCGCGGCTCGGAGGCGGCACAATAACCGTCGTCGAGCCGATAGATGATCTGTCCCCCGCCGAAAGCAGAAGGTGGCTCGACCCGGAGCTGATGTCCCCGCTGAAGTAAGGCATCTCGAGTGGCGACGGACATCTCCTGCTCGACGGCCAGTTCGAGCCCCGTGTACCAGCGCCAGCGGGGCGCATCGAGAGCCGCCTGCGGATTCTGACCGGAATCGAAAATGCGCGTCATCATCTGCGCGTGCCCCTGCGGCTGCATGTGCCCGCCCATGACGCCGTAGCTGACCAATGGCTTGCCCTGGCGGGTCACGAAGGCGGGAATGATTGTGTGATAGGGTTTCTTACCACCGCCGACCTGGTTGGGGTGGCCCGGCTCGAGCGAAAAGCCCGATCCGCGGTTCTGCAGGCTGATGCCGGTGTCCGGTACGACCACACCCGATCCAAAGCCGGAGAAGTTCGACTGGATGAACGACACCATGCAGCCCTCGGCGTCGGCCGTCGTCAGATAGACTGTCTCTCCCTGGCCGGGTGTCCCGTGCGTGTGGGCCTGGGCCCTCGACGGATCGATGAGGGCGGCACGCTGACGCAGATAGTCGTCGCCGAGCAGGCGCTGCGGATCCAGGTCGCGTGTCGCGGGATCACTTACGTAGCGCTGCGCATCGGCGTAGGCGAGTTTCATCGCCTCGATCTGCAGATGCAGGCTCTCCACCGAATTCGGCTCAAGGCTTGTCAGATCGAACTGACGCAGGATTCCCAGCGAGATCTGCGCCGTGATCCCCTGGCCATTCGGAGGAATCTCGTGCAGCGACTGCCCGTGGTAGTCCAGTTCGAGAGGCGTCACCCACTCCGGCTCGTGCGCGGCCAGATCATCCGCCGTCATGGCACCCCCCTGGTCGGCGGCATGGGCGGCGATGGCAGCGGCCAACTCGCCTCGATAGAACGCTTCACCCCGGGTGGCGGCGATCGCCTCCAGTGTGCGCGCCTGATCTTCAAAGCCGAAGGCCTCCCCCGCTGCGGGTGGACGACCATCGCGTAGGAAAGCGGCCCCCCAATCGGGTTGGTCCTGATACACGGCCACTGCCCGTGCCCAGGAAGCGGCTACCACGGGCGGCACGAGCCATCCCTCTCGTGCGTACCGAATCGCGGGCTGAAACAGCGCCTCGAAGGGTAAACGACCAAAGCGCTCGGACAGGGCAACCCAGGCCGATACGCAGCCGGGCACGGTCACCGCGTCCCAGCCCTGCGTCGGCATCTGATCAGCGCCCGAGCAATGGTCGGCTGTCCACGCCGCCGGTGATCGCCCTGAGGCATTGAGTCCGTGCAGCCTCCCCTTCGCATCGGAGAGGATACAGAACGCGTCGGAACCGATGCCATTCATGTTCGGTTCGACGACGGTCAGCGTGATCGCTGCCGCCAAGGCAGCGTCCACGGCATTGCCACCCTGAGCCAGCATGCTCAGCCCCGCTTGCGAGGCGAGAGGTTGTGAGGTGGCTACGACCTGACGCGCCACGATCGGCATCCGCGTGGATGCATAACCGCACTCCCAGCTGAAGGGCATCCTGATTCCTTTGAGGATGGTTTGAGTCGTGCTACACCGGGTTTGGCAGGGCAGCCTTCTGCCGTCGATTGTGACCCGCGGACAGGTCTTCTGCCGTCGATTGTGACCCGCGGGCAGGTAATGTAGCGAGCGTAGCGCAGATGGGCTTTTGCCCCTGTGACCGGTACCCTATTCTCCTGTCGCCACCTGGAAACAACACGGAAGGAAGCCTTCATGGCCGACCGACTGCCAGACCCTCATTCGCTTTGGGACACAGAACAGCCCGGGCTGCATCTGGGGACGCAGCGCTTTACGACCTCGGACGAGGATCTGGAGTTTCTCGCCCGTCACGGTGTGACCTCCATGGCGATCAATCGTCTGCCCTTCGATCGAGAAATCGGCTGGGATGCAGAGGACCTGGCGGCCCACCGAAGCAACGCGGCCGAGTTCGGCATCGATGTTGAGATGGTGGCCCTGCCCGTGCAGCAGCTCAACGAAGCGGGAGGCGCGATTCCCGCCTACATGCTCGGTGATTTTCAGGTCGGTGAGAAAGAGACGGATCTGGTGGCCAAGATGGTGCGCGCCGCCGGCGATGCAGGGATTCCGGCGATCAAATACTTCCTGTGCGAGATGGAGAATCAGCGCACCGAGCCGATTCCCCCTGGGCGGGGAAACACGCGCTATTCGACCTTCGATCTGAGCAAAGCCGATGTGGACACACCGCGCTACGAACAGCCTCTCACGGCCGAACAGAACTGGGAGCGTGTTACGTTCTTCCTCGAGCGGGTGATTCCTGTGGCGACGGAAGCCAAGGTTCGCATGGCCTGTCACCCTTGCGACCCGTGGCTGCCACCTGGATTCAAGGGCGTCGATCGCGTCCTTGGTGGATTCGACGGCTTTCGGCAGTTCATCGAGATCTGCCCCTCCGACTATCACGGGCTGAATCTGTGCCTGGGTTGCATGGCCGAGTCGGTCAAGAACCCGCGTGAGGAGGTGCCCCAGATCCTGCGCTACTTCGGCGAGCGCAAGAAGATCCACCTGATCCACTTTCGCAACATCTTCGGTGGCCAGTGCACCTTCCAGGAGGTGTGGCCCGATGAAGGCGTGATGGACATGTATGTGCTGATGCGGACACTGCGCGAGGTGGGTTATCCTCACATGGTCGTGCCCGACCACGCGCCCGGATCCGATGCCCCCGGGAGCCGTGAACAGGCCTTTGCCTTTCAGTTTGGCTACATCAGAGCCATGCTGCAGGCCGCCGAATCGGTGGCGACCCAATAATGCGTGTCGTCGTCGTCGGTTGTGAATACAGTGGGGTCAGCACGCTGATCGCCGAACTCGACAACTGGGGGAAGACCCGGGGCATTCAGCATCATCTTGATGACCACTTCACCATCCCCGATGCCTTTCATCTGAGCGATGAAGAGCAGGAGGCGATGCTGACGATGATGCCCGCCATCAAGGAGCGTTTCCAACGTTTTCAGCTGGTGTATCACGTGCGCTTGCTGCATCGGTATCAACACATCCTGCTCGGCGGCTTCCATATCGAGGAAGCGATCTACGGCCCTCGATACTATTACCCGGGAAAGACGCAAGCCGTGCGAGAATACGAGCCCGACATGCCCGACGATACCTTGCTCGTTCACCTAAACACCACGGCACAGGTCATTCGGACACGGATGCAATCCGACCCACATCCACACACGCTGGTACCGTCGGGAGACGTTGACGAGATTCTTGAGGCCTTTGAGCTGGAGGTGCGTCAGTCCTGGATTCGACGCAAGATCGTCATTGATACGTCCGAGCTGACACCCGATCAGTTGCTGCAGACCTTCCTCGATCGCTCGATCTCCCACCTGACGCCTGCTGATGCGGCAACGAGGATGTTGACGCCATGACAGTTGCAGCTCGGACAGAGATGACCTTCGATTTCAACCAGCCCGTCACGGCCAGATCGCCCGAGGACTTCCTGCATTTGTGGAAGGAGACGCGGAATTTCCTTCTCGGGCCGGAACTCATTCAGTTCGACATGGAGTTCCCTGACGCAGAGCAGATCGTCGACATCCTGCGTAAACACCCCGATGCGAAACTCAATTCGAATCGACTCAACGATGAGGCGGCAGAGGCAGATCTCGTCGAGAAACTGCGCAACGCGCCACTGGAACAGATCGTCGACCTGCCCTTCAACATTGCCATGTTCGAACTGCACAACTTCTACGGTGAAGGGCAGTTTCTGCGCGAATTTCAGGAGCGGGTGATGATCCCGTGGCGGACCTTCCTCGCCAGTTCCGGGCTCACCTGGCAGCGGGCGTATCCGATCATCTTCATCTCTGGCAAGGGATGCAGCTCGACGTACCATGTCGACATCTCACACGTGCTGGCATGGCAGATCCACGGGACAAAGACCTTTCACGGTTTCCGTGATCCGAATGCCTACGGCCCGATTCAACACGTGGTGGATCATCGCGACGAGTATCCGTTGAAATCTCCACCGGATCATGCGCCCGATGACGTGCTCTCCTATTTCATGGAACCGGGTGCCATGTTGTGGAATCAATTGCTCACGCCCCACTGGGTCGAAGGGGGGCGCAACGATATCGCAGTGAGTGTCAACATCTCTCACGGGGGAATTCAGCACGCCGGACAGTTCTGCCCGAATGAGCAAGTGCTGCGCAAGCACTGGGAGGACCACCCGGACGAAGCGTGGTTGATAGACCAGCGATACTGACAGGCCAAGTTACCAAGGTGCAATCACAACGACCCCAGGTCCTTCGATCCGAATGCGGAAGCTCAATCTGGGGGGGCAGCCATCGCCCTGGCCGTGGAGAGTGTCGAGGAAACAACCAAGGAACTTGAAGCCAAGGGCGTGACCGTCACTGTGCCCGCCGGTGAAAGCCCTGTCTGCCACTTCGCCTGCATTCAGGACCCGGATGGCAACACGATCTGGCGGCATCATCGCAAGGACGGCAGCTTCGCTGACTGATTAGACTCGAGTGCCTCGTCGATATGACAGGGTGATCCTCCGTTGAGAGTTCTGGTCACGGGGTGCTCGGGGAATCTGGGGGCGGCAGCATGTGCGCACCTGATCGAGGCCGGACTGCTCGTGCGCGGTATCGATCCGGTCGCACCAGATGACGCACCATCGACTTCCGCCGTTGTGATCTGACATCAGGACAGCAAACATCACACGAGTTGGGCAAGCATCTGGCAGACGTGGACGCCGTTCTCCACCAGGCGGCGATCCCCGTCCCCCGCCTGGGGACTCCTGCTGACATTTTCGACATCAATTGCGCCGGCACGTTCCGACTCGATCATGCCGGACAGAATCTCAGAGAAGCCAAGGATGGCATTCATCGGTGTGCGAATCTCGTGCGACATGTTGGCCAGAAACTGACTCTTCGACTGATTCGCAGCTTCTGCCTCCGAACGCGCGCTCTCTGCGATCTGTGTACGCTCCAGCAAGGCGTGCAGATCATCGAGCCGTCGGAATGCCTCGGACAACACGACGGCGATCTCCTCAAGCATGGGAATGTCGTCGTCGAAAACGTGGGCCTCCGGGCTGGCAAAGGTGCGTGTTCCGTGGCTGAAGGGCACATCGATCACCGACCGTCGCTCCCTTGTTTCAACCCCCTTGTCGCGATCCTGAAAGGCATCCTCTTCGAAGGTGTCGGCTCGATACGTCGTCTGGCCAGCGTCCCGAAATCGCGTGATGAGCCCCGCGTCTTCGGGAAGCAGCTCGCCCCCACCCCAGGCTTCACCCACGCTTAGGTTGTGATACACTACCCCAGATCCGGCCTCGTCGATGAGATTCACACCACAGACTTCATATTGAACGCCAATGTCCTTCAAGGCCTTCTCCAGAGCAGCCAGGATATCTGAAACCTGACTTGTGCTATCCAACTGCCAGATCGCCTCTCGCATCTGTTGCAGTGCGTGCTCCCGGTTCTCCTGCTGCTTGCGATCGGTGATGTCCTGGAACGATCGCCAGACCGTGCTCGACCTCGCCATCGTCGGTACGTACTCCACGAAAGGACATGATCGTGTCGATGACGCGTCCATCCTTTCGATTGAAACGCTTGTCGATCGAGTATCCGGCCGTCTCGTCGTTAAAAACCCGTTCAAACTGTTCGACGTCCGCTGCCAGATCGTCAGGGTGGGTGATCTTGAGTCCAATCCTTCGTGCGCAACTCCTCCCATGGATATCCCAGCATCTGGCACAGATAGTCGTTGCGGGCCAGTCTCCCGCGTCGCCGTCGATGACGATGCCCTCAATGGGCCGCGCCGTGGCCAGGATTCCATTGTGAGCCGAAACCGCAACTGGGACCAGTTAGACCAACTGGTACACCAGTGCAGCCACCACAGGCGCACGTGAGAAAGGCATCGGATCTTCGGCAGAAACATGTCGGGATATCGCTCATCGTCGGCGCCTGATCCATTGCCGGTAACGCTGTCCAGGCGGCGCGACGGCCGTTATCTTGAGCCGCTCGAATCAGATGCAGTTCATCACCCATGAGCCTTGTCCCCATGACCAAAGATCGATCACCCATTCGGGTCGGACTGATCCGCTGCGATACGCACGGCGCCTACTACGGTGCGTTGATGGACAAACACGATCCGCTGCAACTTCAGCGGCCTTTGTCGCAGGGCCAGCCATCGCGCTACTCATGGCAGGAGGGTGGCGCCCACTACTATCACTACACCGACTATGCCAATGCTTCACGCATGACCGTCGACTTCGTCGAGGGATTTCGCATCGTCAAGGTGTGGGATGAACATCGGGACGCCGCCGAATGCCTTGCAGCCGTATTCAAACACCCCCCTGAGGTGTGTGATCGATTTGAGGATGTCAGCGACGACGTGGATCTCGTCTTCATCGCCGACTGCAACGGGGATGGGTCCGACCATCTCGAGCTGGCTCGACCCGGACTCGAGAGGTCCGTGCCCACCTTCGTCGACAAGCCGCTGGCCTACACCCTTGACGATGCACGGCAGATCGTCAATCTGGCCGAGGAGAATGGCGTGCCCCTGGCGGCGATCTCCATACTCCGAGCGTTGCCGGATGCAGCACTGTTCTCCAATCGCCTGACCGAGGTGGGGCCTCTACAATTCGGCTGCATCCAGGGCGGGGGGCCCAGTCTGGCGGGCCAGATTCATACGATCAGTCTCGCCCAGCACATCTTTGGCGATGGCGTCACCGCCGTGCGTGCCATGGGCGACGAGGGGCCGAATACGATCCACCTCGAGTTTGGCGGCCGCACCGATCGCCCCTCGCAGGGCGTCACACTCAATTGTGATGTGGGCCTCGTCTGGCACTGCGCTTTCCATGCCAGCGCCTTCGGCCCGGCGGGCGCCATCCATTCGGCTCCGCTGGGTGACTTCGTCTTTCCCTTTGGTGCCGCCGAGATCCTGCGACAGGTTCGTGAGATGGTGCACACAGGCCGCTCACCCGAGATGACAGCGGGCATGGTGGAAGCTGTCGCCGTCGCCGAAGCATCACGGCGTGCCCACGAGACGGGTGAGCTCGTTCCCGTCGACACCCCGTAAGGACAAGCCATGACCATCAAGCGTTGCCACCATCACGGTTTCACCGTCTCCGACATCGATCGGTCCGTCGCCTTTTATCAGGATGTACTCGGTCTCGAGCTCATCCGTGTGTCCCCGCGTCGCAATCTGCCTTCTTACGACCATATCCTCGGCTATCAGGATGTAGCCCTCACGGTGGCCTTGCTTCGTCACCCCGCCGACGAGTTCCTCCTCGAGTTGATGCAGTATGAGAATCCCAAGGGGAAGGTTCGCCCACTGGAGAATGCCTTTGTGGGTGCCTCTCACCTCGCCTTCGATGTAGAGGATGTGGACGCCATCTATCAGAGACTGACCGAAGCCGGTCACACTGCCATCAACACACCCGTTGACATTGAACGAGAGGGGGTCGTGGTCGCCCGCGCCGTGTATGCGCTGGACCCGGATGGCATCAGCATCGAACTATTCCAGGAAATGGGTGATGTCGTCAACAGCTGATCTGACACTGGTGACGGGTGCCACTGGCGCTATTGGTCAGGCGGTTGTCGAACGGCTGACCGACGGCGGCCACCCCGTCCTCGCCCTCGATCGCGACCCGACGGCATTGGACGGACTGCAGAACCGATTCGGTGCACAGGTCCACACCCATGCCTGTGATCTGGCAGACCTCGCAGCAACGCCAGATCTGCTGGCAGATCTGCTTGAGAGGCACAGCCCCCTTCGGCGCCTCGTTCTCAATGCAGGCGTGTGGCCCACGGCGCCCATCGTGAAGATGACGGATGAGATCTGGGAGGAGAACTTCGCCGTCAATGTCACGTCGCCCTTCATGTTTCTGCGAGGCCTCGTACCGGCCATGATCGAGGCGGGTGGAGGTGCCATCGTCTGCACGTGCAGTCGCAATGCACATCGCTCGAGCACGAACAACGCGGCCTACGATGCGTCAAAGGCGGCCCTGCTGGCGCTGGTGCGCACGGCGGCGGGAGAATTCGCCAGGGATCAGATCCGTGTGAATGCCGTGAGTCCCGGTGTGATCTCTACGCCTTCGACGGCTGAGATCGAGGAGGAGCCCTTCCGGTCCACCTATCTGCGCCAGATCCCCATGAATCGGTATGGTGCACCTCACGACATTGCTGGGGTCATTCTCTTCCTGCTCGGTGAGGACGCCGGTTTTGTCACCGGGCAGGATCTCATCGTCGACGGTGGGCAGATCGCCTGCCAGGACAGTTCCCGCCTCATGGAGGCAGAAGCGGAAGGTGAATCGCCATGACCCAGGTCATCTCACAACTGCTCGATATGACAGGCAAGGTGGCCATCGTTACGGGGGCCAGCCGGGGCATTGGACGCGCCATTGCCCGCGTCTTTGCCGCCGCGGGTGCGCGCGTGGCGCTGGCGGCCCGATCTGCAGACCAGTTGAAGGAAGTGGCCGCCGAGATGCAGTCGGAAGGGATCGCAGAGGATGCCCTGCTCATCATGCCTACGGATGTGGCCATCGCTTCTCAGGTCGAGGCGATGGCCAAAACCGTGATCGATACGTGGGGGCAACTCGACATCCTGGTGAACAACGCGGGTCTGATCGAGTTCGGGTCCATCGACCAGATCGATCCAGAGGGATGGCAGGCGGTCATCGATGCCAATCTCACCGGTCCTTATCTCTGCTGCCGCGCCACAGCACCTCACCTGTCGAAATCGGATGGTGGGCGCATCATCAATATCACGTCCGTCAGCGCCCAGACAGGAGGTGTCTCAGGCGGAGTCAACTACACCTCGTCGAAGGGCGGCCTGGCGGCGATGACGAAGAGCCTCTCCCGCGATCTGGCTGCCGCCGGTGTGACGGTGAATGCCATCTCACCTGGCCAGATCGACGCCGACCCGAATCTGCTGACACCCGAGCAGCGGGAACACGTGACCGGCCTGATCCCGTTGGGAAGGCTCGGTGAACCTGAAGAGATCGCCTACGCCGCCCTATTCCTGGCATCTCCCATGGCCGCCTACATCACGGGAACCACCATCGACGTAAATGGTGGTATTCTGAAGCGCTGATCAGGCCCCAGCTTCGATATAGGGCAACACGGGCGGCAGGTGCTGGCGGCCGAACATCATATCCGAATAGCTGCCAGCGGGAAGATCGAGCGGATCCGGAAGGCGGTATCTTTCCAACACATCATCGTCGAGTTCGATGCCCAGTCCGGGTGCCTTTCCGAGCCAAATCGTCCCGTCGGTTATGGTGAGTGGGCGCCCGATCAGTTCGTCGATGAAGGGAGTCCTCGTCTGGTCGATCTCGACGGTGATCCCTACAGGGCTGGCGGAGATGGCGTGTGCATTGGCGATCACGGCGATCGCATCGGACCACGTGTGGGTTGCCGCACGCAGACCGTGTTCTTCGGCCATCTGGAGTACCCGCCACGTCTCTGTCAGCCCTCCGCAGCGGGACACATCCGGCTGCAGGATATCGACGGCACCGGTTCGAGCCAGCTCCCGAAACCCCTGCAGGCCGAATTCGTTCTCCCCCGCGGCTATGGGAACCCCGACCTTGCCCCGCAACCCGACATAGCTATCGAGATCCTCGGGGGCGAAAGGCTCCTCATACCAGAAGACACCCTGCTCGGCGAAGAAGTCGCCCATGCGTTTTGCCAGTTCGGGGTGATATCGCATGGATGCATCCACCATCAGATCTCGGTCAGGACCGATCGCTTCACGAACGGCCAGGACCGCCGCCCGGTCGTAATCTTCGGTCCGCGCCAGCCGCATCTTCATTCTCAGAAAACCCGCCTGCACGTAGCCAGCCGCTTCCTCGGCAAGCTCTTCGGGCGAATCTTTCCACAGCAGATTGCTCGCATACGCCGGACACGTCGAGTCCGAGCCACCGAGCAGCTCATACACCGGTTTGCCCGCCGCCTTTCCGCGCAGATCCCACAGGGCCACATCCACAGCCCCGATCGCGGTCATGGCGGCACCCTTTCGCCCATACCAGCGAGTCATCCCATACATCCGGTCCCAAAGACCCTCTACGTCAGTGGCGTCTTCCCCGACCAGCAGGTCCACCAGTTGTCCGCGCAGAACCAGATCCATCATTCCAGGGTGCGAATACGCAGATCCAACTCCCACCAGACCTGTATCGGTTCGCAGACGCACGATGCTCGTCAGGCGTGCCGTGCAAACTCCGCCGGCATAACGAAAACGCTGAGCCTCTGGGTATTCGAAGCAAAGGTGGAAGATCTCGACTTGTTCGATTCGCATGTGATCTCTCGGGTTTGTTGTCGCGTTCGTTGGTCGCTTAGTGGCTGGCTCAGGCAGCCTCATCGAATTCGAGTTGGCGATCCAGGCGGGACGGTGAAATCGGGGGCGCTCGAGATGGCAAGCCGACGCCGTCTACGGGGCTCTCAGCGGCGAGAGGGTAGGGGGGAGTGCGTGGGATGCCGGCATGAGCGCTGTCGGCGCACAAGCAAGAAGCCCCCGCCGCTTGGATGCGACGGGGGCTATTGCCTTGCTTATAACGCCACCATGGCGAGCATGACGCTCGATACCGATCGGGCAATATTTTGCTCGGTGTTACTTGCTTTCGCAACGCCCCAAACCAAAATCACCATGGCTTCCCTGGTCAATAAATCTGCCGCTACCGGTCTGATAACCTTTCCGCTCCCCATCCATCGCGGTGCAAGCATCAGATATTTACCCCTCAGTCAGGGTCTTCACATCCCGTGAATCCCCCTTCAACATTCTGATCCTTATCACAGCCGTCAAATGCCTGATCCAACCGCCATTCCGGGTCCATTCTCTTCATGGCTTTACAGACCCCGGCAAAGGGCCTGTATCTGCAGAATCCAAATGAAGCCCTCCCACCAAAGCATGTGCCTTCTTCGCGTGTTCGATCCGTACAATATTCTCTGGTATTCTTTCTTATGTACTCAACCCGGGCAGCTTCAGCAGCCGCTTCTTCCGCTGCAGCCATTTCTTCCTTGGCGGCAACCAGTTCCGATATCAGATCCTGTAATCCCTCCAGCGACATGCCCTTAATCGAATTAATCTTGACATCCGTTAACTGACTCTGTAAGTCCGCGATCGTCTCGTCTTTATCTTGCAATTCACTCGATGCGGTCGACAACTGTTCCTATAAGTCGGCGATCCTCGCGTCTTTCTCTTTCAGCCATCCGCTAATTTCTTCGATATGAAGTTTTAATGCCTCCTTGGTCCCCTCCGCATCATCAACGGCTGCTTCCTGCGAACTTGCAGCAGTCGTCATGTCTTCTACTTCTGCTCGCAGTGATCGGGCAAGGTCTCTAAAACAACTCAGCTTTGATGCCGCCTCGGGCATATTGTCACAAACAGTAAAACCATCACCATCGGCAGCAAGAACTGGTGACACTGTCATGAGTGTAAACCCAAATAAAACTAAAATGAATGCGCAGGATGTAATCTTGAATTTCTGTAACATTGAATTCTCCTTGGTTAACTATGATTACCGATTCCCACCATTTGATGAAAAAATAAGAAGAGGCACCATCCGTTAGTGACCCCTGTCACACGGACCAATACTTGCGAAATCTGACGTCCGCAACACAGTGTGGCGTTCGGTCGTGTTCGCTTACCCGTAAGGGAAAAGAATCACGTAGTCGAGACAGGTATGGTGTGTACAGCCACCCCCCGTGCCCGCATTCGTGATCGGCTTCACCTCGCCACCTGATCCCCAGGCTCACGGTCTCCGAGCTGATAGCGGCCCCGCAATATTATCTCCTGCCAAAGGCTTAAAAGAAAGTGGCGAACTCGCTGCCGCTCATGCGCGCGCCTCGCCAAGATTCAGCCCATAGGACTCAGCCAACCGCCGGGACACAATTTCGATCATTGACTGCCCGGACGACTCGCTCTCCACTCTCAACGCATCCAGCACCCCCGTCGACTCTTGGACCATCTGCCCGAAACACGCCGCCCACCGTCCCGATCGTTTCCCGTGTCCAACCGAGTTCGGCCATCAGTGACAGGCTCACCTTGCCGATGGCATCCGGGTTGTCACGTGGCGGCCCTTGAACGGGTGCCGGATTCGATGCGACCTTGGCCACCTTCTTTGCGCTCTTACGCTTGGAAACCTTCTTCGTGGATGCCTTGGTGGTCTTCTTCGCAGTGGACGCTTTTTTCTTTCGCCATCAGATATTCTCCTGCGGGGGATCGATGTGCTGTCACGTCATTATATGGGAAAGTGTGGCTTGTCGGTCGAATTCAGCCATGTCACGTGGACAAACCCTACTGCATGTCTGGTGAGCCCAGAAAACCTGCCATCCTCTGACGAAACCGCGTTCTCAGGGGATCATTGGTGCACGCCATCTGGGCGTCGAGTCTGGCTGCCAGGTGGTGCCTGACCTCGACCGACGCCGGATCATCGATCAGATTGGCCGTCTCCCCCAGATCTGCATGCAGATCGTACAACTCGTCCCGATCCGACAGATTTACCGCCAGTTTGTGGGTCGGCGTGCGCACCATCTTGAGTTCCGTATCACCTGCCTGTGTTGCGAGATACTCGCAGAACACCTCGTCGGGCCAGTCGCCCGGCGGCTTCCCATGTATCCAAGGCAGGATGCTGCGTCCGTCCACCTGGGCAGGCGGGGCACCGCCGACCTCGAGCAGTGTCGGCATCAGATCGATGTGGCTAACCATCGCGTCGCAGGTGCGGCCGGCATCGATGACCCCAGGCCAGCGGGCGATGAGGGGGATGCGATACAGTTCGTCGTACGGAACGGCTCCCTTCTGTAGTAGCCCGTGTCCGCCACCCATCTCGCCGTGGTCAGACGTAAAGATCACCAGTGTCGACGACGTGAGACCCAATCGGTCGAGAGATTGCAGAACACGTTCGATCTGGTGTTCGAGCAGCGTGATCTGTCCGTAGTAGGCGGCCAAGATGCGCGCATAGTGAGCCCAATCATCAGAAGGGGCACACCACCGCTGTCGGAGCCAGCGGTACCCGTAGTGCGGTGTCTGCGGCCGATCCTGGAAATTGCCCCAGGGTGGAATGGCGGCCGACTCATACATCGAGTGATACGGTTCGGGCAGGTAGTGAGGATAGTGGGGGCCGAAATAGTTCAATTGCAGGCAGAACGGAGTATCCTGCTCGGCATGTTGCTCGAGAAGACTGATCGCAGCGTCCGTGCGCCCAACCTCCGGGTATTGATCCAACGGACGCGGGACTCGAGCGGCCATCGGTTTGGTCTTGTCGTATCCGAGCCGGACGGTGGACTCCTCCTCCAACTCGACCCCCTCGGGCCACCACTCATGCCAGCCTTCCCCGGGTTCATCGTCAGCAAAACCCCAGTGCTGGGGCCCCCGAGATCGCCCGCTGTGCCATTTGCCGACGTAGCTGGTCCGGTAGCCCACCTGACTGAGAGATGCGGCGAAGCTTGGCAGATGCTGAGGCAACTCCGTCACCGATGGAATCCGCGTATTCGTCAGATTCGTCATCGTGTGATTGTGAGGGAGAAGGCCGGTCAGCAGGGATGCTCTGGCCGGGGAGCAGAGTGCCGTAGGCGTGAAGGCATGGCGAAATAGCATACCCTCCTCTGCGAGTCGATTCGTGGCCGGTGTGTGGCAGATGGTGTTCCCATTGGCTGCCAACGAATCGAACCGCTGCTGATCGGTGAGAATCAGCAGAATATTGGGCGAATCAGACATCGTGCAGACTCAGCTCTGGCGTTCAAGCGGTGTCTCGCTCGAGGACCATGCCTTCCTGTTCGAGACGTTCGAACATGGCTCTGTATTCGGGCGAACCATCGTCATCCCAGTATTCAGTTTCGATCGGCGCATCGTAGCTCAGGGAGATCTCGCGACGACGATCGGGCCGAACCATGAAAATCGACTCCTGCGTGTCGGCGAGATTGTACATCAAGGTGCCGTCGCCAAGACGAGATATGATGATCCACTTGGGCTGCTCAGGCAACTCGAGCGCCAAGAGTCGATCCAACGCCTTGCGATTGAGCGTCACCCCGAGCCCGGGCACTTCGGACACGCGCAGATGGCCGTTCTTCGGCTGCGGGTATTCGTCGACCACATCCTCACTCCACGTCTCACAGTCACTGAAGAAGTGGAAGTTCCCCGTCGGGGCCGCCGCCATCATATGGCAGGTCATGGCACGCGTGATATTGCCGCCCACGTTCTGCAGCATGAAGGGAATGTCTCCGGCGGCGAAGAGTCCCGCCTTGCGCATGGCGTCGCCAATGCGCGCATGGCCGAGCATATAGATGTCGGCCGCGCCCATGAGTACTTCGTAGGTCGCGCCCAACGGACAGTGATGCAAAACGACGGGTAGAGGCGAGCGCTTGCGCAGTTCGATGTAACCGGGAAGATCTTGTGCGGGCAGGGCGTCCTCGAAGCAGCCGGCGATCGGGTACTGTGCCAGCTTGTCGCACAGTTCGAACATATGATCCGTCGTGCCGTGCATGGTGAAGTCGTAGTGAACCTTGAAGCCGGGTGGCGCCACCTTCTGCATCGCTTCGGTCTGGTCAATCACATTCTCGAAGGGTGATAGGTGGAACTTGAGCCACGTGTATCCCTGGGCGGAATACTGCCGCACGGCTTCGGCCATCCGCTCGGGGTGCGTCGACACGGTCCAACTCCCCACTGGAACCCACGACCGATACTTCTGGCCGAACAGCTTGTAGACAGGAACTCCCGCCGCCTTGCCCATCAGGTCGTACATCGCCGTTCCGAGGCCCAGGGACACCTCGTCTCCCACGTGATCGAAGGGACTGGTGCCGATGTAGTGGTCGATCGTCTCCTGCGGTTCGGTAGATCCTGACTCGCCCAGTCCCACGAGTCCATCGTCGGTATGAACCACGTAGATCGTGCGTGACGTGGGACCGTAGTAGTGATTGAGTTGATACGAGATCCAGTCGACATACGGCAAGGCGATGCGATGGACCTCGATGTCGGTGACTTTCATGGTGCTCTCTCCAGATGAGCCTGCACAGCGGGCATGCCGGTCCAAGGAGAGCGCACGCGGCGTGCGCGTCAAGATACCCAGATCGAAGGTGAGGCAGATCAACGTTTCTTCTTGCGAGCGGCCTCTGTCCATCTCACCTTGTGGGCTCGATGCCTGATGCATAACTCGAGACAGACGAGGATCGGTGAAACAAGACTGGCACAACAAGGAATTCGAGTGCCTGGTCACTCTCGGAGAAAGCACGACGGCAGGAGGCTGGTCCAGTTCACGCGAACGCTGTTGGGCGTCTCGATTGTCGGTTTTGATCAGCGACGTGCAGTCTCAGCCTGTGCGTTTGATCAACTCGGGGATCGGCGCCAATGTCATCTCGACTCGCAGTCCCTCCTACGAGCACAGTGGCAAACCGGCGGGCCTGGAGCGACTCGAGAAACACGTGTTCGAACACAGACCTGATCTGCTCATCGTCAGCTACGGTCTGAACGATGCTCGCGGCGGAACACCCCTGGCGCAGTTTGCCGAAGATCTTTTGATCCTGGTCGGACGAGTCCGGGACAACTGTGCCCCCCTGATCGTGTTGCCAGGGCCCTATTTTATGACCGATTTCAGCGTCGGAGGGCAGGTGTGGTCCCATGCGGACCTGCGGCTGTTCGAGCAGTTCAACAGACAGATCGCTTCGGTGGCCGATACCTTGGATTGTCTGTTCGTCGACCTGCTCGCCGGGTATGATCGAACGCCCTGGCTCGTGCATCACGATGGTGTGCACGCCAACGACCTTGGCCACCTCGTCGTCGCCCATCGGATTTTCGAGAAACTCCTGCAGAACTGCTCTGGACTGGCACGAAACACGCAGGCACTGGAAGAATCGATTCCGCCCTGGCGTGACGAATCCACCTTGCAGGCTGCCTACGGCCATTGAACGCGGTCACCGATCGAGGGAAACATGCTCAAGCGCGGGTCATCGGGTGGGATCTACATCCATCCCTGGGACATCACGGACGAGGGTATCGACGACTGTTATGACTTTCTGGATCAGTCGTGTGGGCTCAACGAACTGTTCGTCGCCGCCGCATATCATGCGAGTACCTTCGTTCTACCACACAATCCGAAACGGTTGGTTCGCTGGGATGACGGGGGGATCTACTTTACACCGAAACATGCCCGCTGGGGAGACACCTCCATCCAACCAGCCCTCGGCTCGGGTGTCGACTCCGACTCCTATCTGACCCAGATCGTCGACAAGGCACGCGACCGGTATTGGGGCGTGTTGTTCTTTGTCGTCTTCCATTACTCCGTCCCCTTACCGACCCGGTACCCTCACACGTGCTGCATCGACGCGCTGGGTGAACCACATCGCACCTACCTTTGCCCATCCAATCCAGATGTGCGCAGCTACGACCTGGCCCTTGTAGAGGAACTGCTGGACACCTACTCAGGAGATGGCATCCGTCATGAGTCCCTCGGATTCGGTGGCTGGAATCAGATCGCCCTGTGTAACAAGGTGGAGGTTTTGCCTACTCCCCGTGACCAGTTCCTTCTCAGCCTCTGTTTCTGTGAGCACTGCGTCTCGAGGGCCCACGAAGAAGACGTCGACGCCTTGTCCCTGCGTGGTTCGATCCGTGACCATCTCTATCGGAGTCTGCCACAGAATCCCACCGAGTGGGATGATTCAGCCCCAGATGAGCAGTGGGCTCGCAACGTCTTTGGCGGACAGCTGTGGAGATACCTGGATGTGCGCTGCAATACTGTGAGCAGTCTCTTCGGCGAGGTGCAGAATCTGTGCAATTCGCATGACGCGGCGTTCATGCCCTTTGGCACTCGCAATGACCGGGATGTCATGGCCTGCAATGACTACTCGCTCATGTACCCGCATCTGAAACGGGTCAGTCTGGGCGCAACAGGCAACGATCCGGTCGCCCAGCGAACCAGCCTGCAGGCGGCCATCGAAGAGGTTCCACACCACGCCGAGCCGGAGATCATGCACAACCAGCGAAGCTTTGACAGTTCCCCCAAACTGACAGAGGCCGTAATGCTTGCCCGAGACGTGGGCATCCGCCATCACTCTTTCCACTACTACGGCATGAGCCGTCGGCACGAGTTGGAATGGATCGGTGATTCTCGTGACGCCTGGGCAAAGGGGTAGCGATGATACCTCCACACACGGTTTCCAACGACCCGGGCACGATCTGGGCCAAAGACACGAAGCCTGCCGTCGATACCCCGCCCGATGGCGAGACCGATCCGGCCCCCGAAAGCGCCTGGCCTGCGTCGGCCGCGCGTACGGGGATCTATGGCGTCGTCACACCGCACGTGGTGCCAGCTGCCTCGGATGGTTGGCGGATGTACTACACCCAGATCCTTCCACGACCTGGGTATCCGGCCGGTGCCAATGATTACGACAATGCCACGACGCGCATTCTGAGTGCCACATCAGCCGATGGCGTCACGTGGTCTCCCGAAGCGGGCGTCAGACTCACGGCCTCCCAGGGGGGCGCCGGTGACTATCGGGTGGTCTCCCCCGAAGTCGTCCCGTTGACCAACGGCAGCGAACGACTGCGCATGTACTTCGAGTGCAATCCGGGTGCCCAGTCCGTGGCCAGCTCCATCCGCAGTGCCCTGTCCGACGATGGCGGCACGACGTGGGCCGTCGAACCAGGAGAGCGGTTTTCGGCCGGTGGCAGCTACAACTCGCCGCGGATCATCTTTCTCGACGATGGCCGCTGGCGTCTGTATTGCAGCGACCGCGGCGTGGGGATCGTCAGCGCCATCTCCGAGGATGGGGGCGTTACATTCGAACGCGAGGCCGGTGAACGGATCGTGCCGACGACCTCCTACGAGGCCATGACGACCTTCGCCCCCGAAGTGCTGCGCATCACCGGTGGCGGTTACCGCATGTATTTCGCGGGATACAGCGCCATGGATTGCGCCCACGTGCTCAGCGCCACATCAGAGGACGGCCTCCACTGGGACAAAGAGCCCGAACCGGTCATCGCCCCAGGAGGGCCGTTGGATCGTTCGAAATGCTCGGAGATGTGTGTCATGCCCATCGAGACCAACGATGGACCTGCCTTTCGGATGTTCTACGAAGCCTGCGATGGCACGGCCCCCGATGAGCGAGGGGTCTGGCGGATTATCTCTGCCACCGCTGGGCCTGCCACTTTGAGTGAGGAAGAGCGATCGTGAGCCAATCGCCCGTCGCCGTCGGCCCACCCCGGAACCCGCTCCTTCTGCCCCAGATCGACGACCCCCTGCTCGCACAGGTTCTGGAGCGGCCTTCCAGAGGGTTGGCTGAAGCGACTCGACCGAACTTCGTGCAGAATCCTCGATCTCCTGTTCAGTGGACGGGGGCCGATTTCGACAAGATGGAGGACAGCCGTGAGCCACTGCTGGAATGGCCCTCGGTGCTGAGCCAGTTCAACGCCGAGGCCTTCCTGCGCGATGGAGCTTGTGTCCTTGAACGGGTCATGACACCGGCAGCTATCGAAGCCTGGTCTGAGGCCCTCTTACAAGGCCAGCAGTGCAATGACCGACTGATCTTGGGTGATTGGACACAGATCGACTGGGCCGGCCTCGGGCGCACACCCCCAAACACTGCGGTGACGACGGCGGACAGAGAAAAAGCCCTCGGTGGCAGTCAGACCATGCCGCAGAGCGACGACGAGGCGGGCGTCCAAACGTTGCGTCAGCACAGCGTTTTCGCCGAGTATTTCTCGGCTGGACACGTGGGTTTCCTCATGAATGTGATGACCCATCCGCAGATGCTCGACCTGCAGCGCCTGTGCCTGAAGGCCGAAACCGTGTACTTCGATCACAACCAGTTGCTCACACGAGCACCGGGATACGCAGGCGGTGCCTGGCACAGTCACAAGATTGGCGCAGGCAACGACGACGGGGTCACCGTCGCCGATCTGGATGCCTATCGCCGACAGCCGAATATCAACCTGACCCTCTGTTATCCTCAGGGATTCAGCGCTGATGCAGATGGCGGCCTCAAGTTGGTCAGCGGCAGTCACCTGTTCCGAGATCCGGCCGGCTGTCGCGCTCCTGACGACGATGCTCTGCGGGCGGGCTGGCTCAAGGATCGCCGGCACCCCGTCACCGGCAGAGCGCTCGAAATCGAACATCTTGCCCTGCCTCCGGGCTCGATCGTCTGCTGCCTGTCTCACGCGGCCCACGCCGTCGCCCCAAAGGCACAGGATCGATCTACGAGGTGGTGCTCCCTGTTCTGTTATCGCAAGGCTGACGAGGAGAACGGGATCGTCCAGCCGCCGCACGCGGTGCCGCCCGTGTGGTCACTTAAAGCGCAGCGCGGCGAGTTGCCGGCAACATTGACCCAGCTCGTGCAACACAGCTTCGACCGAGAACTCACAGGTGGACGCGTCGGCACGTTTGATCAGTAGGCGCCACACAGATACCGCTACTACCAGACGTCCTCAAAAGGATAGACCTTCCGCCGCAGATTCTTGAAGCGTCCCGCCACCGCCTCCGCCGAATGCACATTCGGTTCGGACACCACGTGGATGGCCCCCGACCACGCTTCGAATCCCGCACGAAAGTGTGCAGCTGACTTCACGCCGATATAGCGCATGTTCTGGGGGTCCAGCTCCATCGACCGCGCGAAGGCCGTGTCATAGGGCTGCTCGCGATGACTCACGACCAAGACGTGCACACCCTTCTGTACGAGATGAGCAGAGGGCCCCATGTTGCCCGCCAGACCTCGATTCCGAGGGCCGTCGTAGAGAAAGTGGCCGTCTCCGAGGGCGACGACGGTGGCCGTCATCTCCACCGGGTGGCCCTGGATCGGCGTGGACTTGCCACCCACTGTCAGTGTCAGTTCGGCCCCTACACCCGCCTGCTGGCACAGCGTGACCGCCTCGGGGTCGACCATGTAAAGGATGCAGGCATCCTGCAGATCCGCGTTGATGAAGGTCTGCAGCATCCCTGTGCTGTCGCCGGGCGCACCACCGCCGGTGTTGTCATTGCGGTCGGCGAAAATGACCGGATACGAGCCGGCTGTATCGGCCAGCGTCAATGCGTCTCGCGTAGACGGCATGACCAGCTGCCAGTCCACACGCCGCTCCCACAACCACTGCCCGAGTTCATCAGCGTACGACTGGGCCAGCGCCTCGTCGTCGTCGGTGGCGATATAGACGGAAGCCCCCATGTCAGGGGTGTCGGCGAGAGGGAAACATGTGGCAATCGATCCGCAGATCACTCTGGGCCGCACTTCGATCTCGTGCAGCAGCTCGATGGCTGATCGCATAGGCGGGTGGGCCGTCACCTGATTCATCCCCCAGGCAAGGGGGAGTTGGCACAGTGCCAGGGTTGGTCGCAACCCTTCACGGAGAATCCGATGCATCACGTCGACGCATTCTTTCCCGCGCTCCTGCTGATCGATTTCGGGGAAGGTCTCGTGGCCGATCATGACATCGGCCAGCTCCACCATCTGCCTCGAAACGTTGGAGTGGATGTCGAATTGGGCGACGATGGGCACATCCGGGCCTACCAGATCACGAACTGCCGCCAGCACATGTCCTTCCCCGTCGTCGATTCCTTCAACGACCATCGCGCCGTGCAGATCCATGAGGACACCGTCAATGATGCCGGCCGATCGCATGGCACCAAGCATCTCGGACAGGATCTCATCGAAGATCTCACGAGGCGTGGGTGCGCTGGGGTGCGCACTGGCGAAGATCGTCGGTATCAGCTCGAAGTCGTGGTCCGCGCAACCGTCGACGAATCCTCCGAGGGCCGTATTCGTGTCCGCGAACTTGTCCAACACCTGCTGACCACGCAGAAAACCAAACCGTCGGTTTCGGTAGCTCTCCCACGTGGTGGGGACCGTCGTGAAGGTGCTCGTCTCGTGATGAATCGTTCCGGTGACGATCCTCATGTGCTCCCCTTTGGCGTATCTGTAGTCATTTCCAGGACTGCCTCGACTTGTTTTGAGATGATCGGGATCCGTTTTCCTCCGATAGATTGGAACCCACGCCTCCAAATCACTTGTACTGCGCCAGATCTCCCTTGAAGGTCAGTCCGAGAAGCTCGACCGTCCGCTGAACATTGCACGTATCTCGTGCCTCCGGTGTTCCTACCACGTGCAGGACCTCATGCCCCATCGTTTTCGACTCTGCTGCGAGCCGGCAAGCCTCGGCCAGATCGTGCCGGCATACGAGACCATTGCGGTAGCTCCCCGCCAGAGATTCACGATTTCGACCGATCCCCGCTCGGCTGTCGACGATGTAGTCGGGGCGCAAAACTACTGTCTTCATGCCATACGCATCGTGAAACTGCCGACACATCTCCTCCTGCAGACGTTTCTGAATGCCGTATTGTGAACCCTCAGCGCTGCGCGTCTCGCCCGAGAAAAACTCGCCCTTGGGGTGAGCGACGCTGCAGGACCCCATATGCACGACCCGCTCGATTTCACGCCGGTGCGCCGATTCCAGCACGTTCCACAAGCCCTTGAGATTCACCAGAAACGACTGGGTGTTGTCTTCCAATCGAAGTTCCGAGCGATAGGGAAAGTGGACGGCCAGATGAATGATGGCATCCACGTCCTCCGTTGCCGCGTGGACGAAGTCGAACTCGACGATGTCTCCGTAGTGCACATCCTCTCCGGACCACGTGCCATCAATGTCATTCCACTGATCCCAGCTTTCCGGCGAGAAGACGACGGCGCGGACGTCATGTTTGTCCTGCAGATTGGCCAGTACTGCACGCCCGGTCCAGCCTTCGGCACCAAAGACAGCGATTTTCATGAGGATTCCCCTGTGAACACATCACGCAGATGAGCCGCCGCTTTGGCGATCGAGACCGGGCGATCTTCCTCATCATCCCCTTCGTAGACGATGGAGATGCACCCGTTGTAGTCCACCGCCCTCAGCAGACGACCGATTCGTGCATAGTCGAGGATCTCTTCTCGACCACTGGCGATCTGATAAATCTTGCAGCGCACGTAGCTGGCAAAGGGCAGGGTCTGCTCGATGTAAGCATAGATGTCCGCATTGGGATCCATGTCACCAAAGGCGCCGTGGGCTCCACGCCATTGCCCGGTGTCGACGACGAGGGAGAAATTGGCGTGATCCACCTCCTCGCGGATGCGTAACACGTCAGGGCCCGTCGCCGCCAGATTGCGATTGTTGTGATTCTGCAGCGCCACCACCACCCCTCGCTCTGCCCCGTAGTCGCAGACCTCGCGCAGACAACGTGCCAGGGCTCCAAAGAGCGGCTCACGATCTTCGTCGTCCGTCGCCGACCAGCCAAAGACCCGGATCAGGGGGGCACCGAGGACCAGCGCCATATCGATCACAACCTTGGCTTCGGCCACCTTCAACCGCTGAAACTCCTCGTCTCCGGCGAAACCACCCCCCATGCCCAGATACCCCACCGGCAACCCGAGGTCGAGACACTGGCGTTTCATACCGAGCAGGTAGTCCGTGTCCTGTGAGGCGAAGGCCCGCTGATGGAAGTCGACACAGTCGAGTCGCAACTCGTGACAGGTCTGGATAAAGTCCTCGACGCTGATCTCGGCTCCTTTGAAGCTGAGATAGTTACAGCCAATCTTGATCATCGCGCTCTCTCAATGGGTCGCAGTTTCAGTGGGTCACAGTCTCAATTGGTCACACCCATCAACATTGGGTAGTGTTGGCGCTCCTGCGATCCCTGCGGCCGCGAATCTATGATAGCACACGCAGCCCAACCATCGTGAACCCCAGGAAGCCCCCATGAGCCGTGACAACGAAGTCATCTTCTACACCGATGGTCGACACTCCAACGTCTACATCTACGAACCTCCCATGGACAAACGCCTCTATACGGCGCCCATCGACGAACTCGTAGACCTTGGGATCGACACGATCAGTTATGCCGTGGGTGACTGCCGCGTTCTGCTGTACGACACGAAAGTGGGCGAACGCTGGGGCCACAATCTGCGGCGGACGAATCACATCATCTGGTATCGTGCCGCCCTCAACGTGACGCAATTCGTTGAGGACGGCAACGACCCACTGCAGGTCGTTTGCGATCGAGCTCACGAACTCGGGTTCACCTTCATCCCCAGTCTTCTGCTCGGTATGCAGCATCAGGAACCGGCCGAGATCAATGACTGTCGGTGCTCTGACTTCTGTTTCGAGCACCCCGAGTACCAGATTGGACCCGAACCCGACTTCCGACAGGCCCGTTGGGACGATCCGGCGAGATTCTCCTACGCCATACCAGAGGTTCGACAGAACCGCCTCGACGTCATCGGAGAGCTCGTCTCCTCCTATGACACCGACGGCATCGAGCTCAACCTCATTGACTACGCACCCTTCGTTGCCCGTCGCGAGATTCCTGAACACACGCAGACCTTCACCGATTTCGTTGGCGACGTAAGACGACTGTGTGACACCGCGGCAAAGCAGCAGAATCGACCAAAGCGACTGATCGTACGCGCGGCCGCGAGTCTGGCAGGCTGCAAGGCCATCGGCATCGATCTGGAGGGCATGATCGGAGATGAGATGGTGGATACGGTAATCGCCATGACTCCGCACTCCACGGGGCAGATGGAGCAGCACCCGGCAAGTGTGGCCGAACTGGTTCAGGCAACCAACGGCAAGAGCGTGAAGATCGTGCGCGGCATCTCCACGGGGGTTAACCACGATGCCTTCCGGATGGCACCACGCGAAATGCTCGTCGCCCAGGGCGCCAATGGCTACGATGCCGGCGCCCAGGGCGTGTTCTTCTCCACCTACTACCCGAATGGATATCCCTACGCAGATGCGGATCTGGCCAATCTGCGCAACATGGGCCACCCGGAGCTACTCACTCGCAAGGACAAGCACTACGCCGTGCGACAGGGGCCCAATGGTCCGGACGATACGCCCGGCGGCTACGACCAGCCCCATCCGCTACCCGTAGAACTCGAGGTCGGCAAGCCGGGTCCGTCGCAGACGTTGTATGTGAGTGATGACGTGGCTCCTGTGAAGGATGCAGGAGAGTTGTCCCGATGCGAGTTGCGTGTGCGCCTCGTATCTCTCATCCACGACGACACCTTCGACCTGTGGTTCAATGGCGTGCAGATCCCACGTGATCATCAGAACTGGGCCGACTGGACCTATTCGGTACGCCCCGTGCCGGGCAATCGCATGAACAGCCACTACTGGATTACCGTCGACCTGCTGCGTCTGGGGCCGCTGCCTATGCAGGGCGACAACTCAGTCCGTGTCGATCTGACACACCACGATCCTCGTTGTGATCCGCCCGTGGTGTTGCACGACGTAGAGCTGATCATTCAGTATCGAGATCGTCGCCACGCGCCCCGCCGTGACGAGTGGGCCTTCGATCCGCGACAGGTGTGAGGAATCATGAAGGTCCTCGATTTCAACCGATCCCACACGATCGTCACGTCAGCGCAGGAGGGCGTAGAGATGAACACTTGTCGCAGTCAGGTTCTTGCCTCTTGCACACTGACTGACGACTCGCAACGACCCGTGACGTACTACCTGTGCAAGGAGTGTATCGGCGAGCACATGTACAAGGAGATCGGCATCGCCCAGGTGCCCACCTCTGAGGTCTGCACCATTTTCGGTGAACACGAGTCGTCGCTGCGAAAGAAGTTCGCCGACCATAAAGACGACGTGATCCAGTCAGGCACCAACGATGTGCGTCGCAAGGGGTTCGCCGGCGGCGTCGCCTACTGGACAAATCTGAGGTTCTTGCTGAAGTCCGCCGAGGCTCGCCCTCTGAGGACGACAGATGACATCATCACCGCCACGCTCGGTGGCGAGAGCATGGTCGGCGTGACGACACTGGCCGACTCGAAGAATGGCGGAGAGACCCGGCTCGAATACCCAATCCCCTACGTGAATGTGCACCGACCCGAGAACCGCTTTCAGGTAGACGTGGGGCCGATTCTGTATCCTGATGTAGCCTCGAACGAGCCGGCTCTCGTCGATCGCCTGCAATTCGCCTACGTGATGTACAACCAGCTGGAGGTCGCCGAATTCGCCCTGCGTGTGCCGACGGTCATCGGCGGCGATCTGTCCGTCGAGACACAGCACTACTCGCAGGTGGTGAAGGTGCCCGCTCGCAGCGAGCTCTTCGCCCTGGTCGAGTGAGAATGGAGGCGTGGCCGGCCAGAATCGCTGCTTCTTCTAGAGACTCGCTTGCGCCCATGCTCAGAGGCGACTGGATGTTGGCCTTGTGCGATGCCGGGCGACACAGACCTTGCTGATATTCACCCCGTCAGCCAATGTTGTCGGAAACATAGTCCTGACGCAGACAGTTCATATCACGGAGCCATCCGAAGGTGCAGATCCTCTGTTATGATTCGGCAAACTTCGAGCAGATCCGGGTCCTCGATACGTGGCGGCGGTATGCAGACCGCCTGACGTGGGGTCGAGGACAGTGCCTGGCGATTCTGGATGACGGATGCGACCTGTCTGCGCCGCAGTGGCAGGTCGAGATGCCCTGGGGCCGGAAAGTCATCGCGACCTATAACAGTATCGATGACAATGCCGACCCCACGCCCGTACCACCAGGATACCATGGCACGTCGGTGGGTTATCCGTCATCTCTCAATCATGAGGGAGTCCTGGGCATCGCCTACAACAACTTCGTTGCGCAGATACGGGCAATCTCGATCGTTCACCTATCGGGGCAGGGCGAGGCCGATACCATGGCGGCGGCACTGAATTGGGTGCTTGAACACCACCACGAATACAACATTACCACCGTCAACCTGTCCCCCGTGGATGATGAGCGCCACCAAGACCCGCTGCCCACTCTGATCGACGGCCCTCTGCGGGCGCTCAAAGAGCAAGGGATCTGGGTGAGCGCGCCCTGCGGCAACAACGGTTACACAGACGGAATCTCATGGCCCGCCTGCCAACCAGACTGTTTCAGCATTGGTGCGACCAAACCGGGAGCGCATGCGGCCCACCTGGATCGCTTTACCAATACCGACCTGCTGGTTGCCGCCGCAGCGACCTCGTCCTCCAACGCCAATGCCGCCGCCTGTTCGATGATCCTGCGAGAAGCGATCGACGTCGGCGCTTATCCCTGGCAGGATCACGGCCCGACCTTGGCAGACGCCATGCTGGCGATCTTCCAACAGACAGGCGTCAGCATCGAAGATCCGCTTGTGTCGGCCACGTTTCACGAACTGGATCTGCTCGCTGCCGTGGGCCACGTGCTGGGCGGTTGACCTTCCGACTCTGCGATGTCGTCTCCTTTGTCGCTTCCGTGTATGAGTACTATCGTGAGGAATGTTACTCGCCAGCGGCGCTGTTTCCGGCGATGGCGAAGTAGAGTCCCGTCAACATCATGGCAAACTGGAACTCCATGCCGCCCATCGGATGGGTTTCGGACGCCATGAAAGCCCATTGTGGCCAGTGTACCATCATGATCGCACCCGCCATGACTGGTGCAATGAGCAGTCCACCGAGGCGAGTCAGGATGTCCTTGCCGAAGACACCTGCCAGCAGCAAGACACCTCCGCCCGTCTCCATCGAGCCGCCAGGGCCATGGGCATGGGCATGCCACCCATCATTTCCACCGTTCCCTGCAGGTGCATGAACTTGCCCAGACCATGATAGAGGAAGATGCTGGCACGTCCGATCCGCAGAAGCCAATGAGCATGGGGGCCAGACGATCAACGAAGTTCATGCGATTCCCCGGCGAGTGAGTGTGTGGGTTTGAGAAAAACAATCGGGGGCTGTTCATTGCATCAGCAGGGCTGTGCTCACGGTGTGCTTGAACCATCCCCAGCCTGTGCGAGGTACGGCTGTTGAGCTTTGGGGGTCCATGCTCACGCCGCGCGCCTGGTAGTAGGAGATCTGAGCAATGAGCCAGACCGTCTCGAGCTCCTTCAGGTCCCGCGCACCGTAGATCATGACATAGGTCGAGGTTTCTCCCGAGATCTCGTCATCGATCGGGTGGATGCCCCCCAACCCTTTCCCAGGGCAATCGTAGCGAACTCTGAGGGGAGCAGCATGTGCATGCTGCCATCTTCCACCCTGTGCTGATGGGCAAACTCCAGAGACTCGCGAATAAACGCGCCATCAGGTCCCTCGGCGAAATCCGGCTCGAGTCGCCATCCCAATGATCCGAAAAGAGAGAAGGGTGTGGGCTCAAACTTGATGCCTGGCAAAGGGATGGCCGATGCCGTCATCGCCTGGACCATCTCCAACGGGGCATTCTGGCTGTGTTGCTGGTGCGGCACGCCGAGCGGAGTTTCGGGTGCGGGACCCTCTCTGTCCGGTGCCGCGTCGAGGGCGGCCGAGATTTCCTCGGGGGGGATGATGGGCAGCGCGTTTTCTGACGTCTGTGTCCAAGCCGCCGTGCTCACGATCAACATACAGGCAAGCACAGCAATGCGAGTTCACAGCGACATCCTGTATACAACCTCCACTAAACCCGAAAGCCGGGCTCGTCTCTTGCACCAATCAGATGGTAGACGCAGGACACAGGCTCCAGCAAGCGGTTTTCTGCCCGACGGAGTCCACGAAATCGGTCTTCATATGTCGACCCGTATGCCTGATCCTGCTAGTTCTCTTCCACCTTCTGAGACTCATCCCACGCCTCGCCGGCTGCCGCAGCCTGCTTTTCCAGCCCACCACGCCAGCCCAACACCTGTCCTGACTTGATGTTCTTAATGTCCCACGGCGTATATCGGTCCTTCAGCGAGTCGCCCAGCGTTTCCGTATCTGCCCAACGGTCCCATGCCGTCTTCATCCACTCGTGCGGCAGTGCCTCGCGGACAGCCGGATCGTGCTGCCACGCCCATCGCCCATCCGCAACTTTCGGCTCACCTTCGAACGGCCCGTCCCACTTGGACCAACCGAGGACGAGCGTATTCCGCTCGCGATTAGGCACCGTGTGCCCTGTGTGGATGTTTGTCCCGATTCTGATCAGCGCCTGACCTGCCTTGAGCCGTACCGCCGTCTGACCTGGAAGCGGGCTCTCCCCATCCCAACTAGGTGTGTGTGGCACGCCAGCATCCTTCATTTTCTGCGGCAGGAGCACATCGTGCTCGAAGGGTGTTCGCCACCGGCGGTGGCTTCCATCGACGATCTCGTGGCACTCGTCATCGACGAGGGCAAGAAAAATATCCACGCCATTGCGTTCGTCGACCTGCTTGTTGTTCCGTTCCTGGATCTGCGCCCACACTTCCCGTTCGGCTTGCTCAGAGTACGCCTCAGGATCGTCCGATCGAGATTCCTGAGAGTTCTTGCGCTCACCCGTACCCCACCAGGTCGTATCCCGATGCCAGCCGAGCTTGTGTTCATGTTTCTTGTTGTTGCACCAGAGCAGCATCGTTTTCAGTATCAGATCGTCAGGCTGTAACCCGTTGCACCACCCGGCAACAAACTCCAGCATCTCGTCGCAGCCGTGAAACTCGGCGAAGCTTGGTTCCTCAAACGCCGGATGGATGATCCCGCGGATCGCCCAGGGTTCGTCCTGCTCTGTCCGGTGTACGTAGCCTTTGGAGGTGTCGATCACACTGTATCCCGTCTCCGGTCGACTGGCCTCCGTCACGCGGCGGCCAGCCTCCCGCAGAATCGGGATCCACTCACTGTCCACGAAGTCGTCGATGATGACGACACTGTGCTCTCGCAGAGCTTCGAGACGAGCGTCGGTGGCACCCTTTCCAGACCACTCAGGCTGGAAGTCTATGAACGCCGGGGCGCGATAGGAGGAAGAAGCGGGTGATGCGACGCTCATGTTGGTTCTCCTGGTAGCCATTGGGCTGGTCGGTAAATGAACTCACGGCTGACCAAAATACTCTCGCTCTGAAGACTGGACCAGAATCCAGCTGTGCCCCAAGACACGGTCCCAACCTAACACGAAGGTTGAGAGGTCGGCCGGAATTCTGATCGGATTGAATACAACATCCTCCGTTCTGTTGCGTTATATCCAGTGTCCCCCAGTTCGTATGAAATAGAAAGAGAAATCCGTTGACGCTGGACAGAGCGATCGAAGAGTACGGCGATCTGGTGCTTCCTTCTCTTGACAACCCTCGGTACACTGATCCGGCTTGATTTCACGTAACCAACCCTATTGACGTCCTGATACTACACACACCGTTGGCCAACCACATCTGCCTCACACTCTCACCGTCCGACGTAGGAGGATCGCCGGCCGCGTCTTGGACCGATGGAGAAACATACCCCCGCTCAATGAACGAAAGGATCTTCCGAGATGGCAATCCGACTACATCTGCAAGTTCACTCGTCGTGAAGACCCGGGGCTTCGCTTTGTTTGTCTTCATTCCATCGTCAGTCAAGTCCAAATGGCGAGAACCAGAACACATGCGCGCACTCGTTAGACAGCCGTTAGATACGGCCTGCCTGTCCTCATTTGGCGCACACAAACAAGTCCCCGCAACCTCAAGGGCTACGGGGACTTATGAATGGTGGGCGATACTGGGCTCGAACCAGTGACCCCCTGCGTGTAAAGCAGGTGCTCTGACCAACTGAGCTAATCGCCCATGTCTCAATGACCAATCAGTAAGCGTACGGACGTTGTTCAGATCTCACAACAGCCGAACCCAACCTGTCGCCTTCGCCCTCTGTGGCCGATCTTGATTCTCCACACGCCCATCCACTCCAGCAGATCGCTCAGCCCCAGATGAAAATCCTCGTCGACGCCGATGCGTGCCCTCGGGCGGTCAGAGAGATCCTGTTTCGCGCCGTCCAGCGCCTCGGCATTCAAACCACCCTGGTCGCCAACCAGTACATGCGGGTTCCCCTCTCCGAGCACATCGACTGTGTCGCCGTCGCGGCAGGGCCGGATGAGGCAGACGATCACATCGTGGAACTAGCAGAGGATGGAGATCTGGTGATCACTGGAGACATCCCCCTCGCCGATCGGGTCGTGGCCAAGGGGGCCGCAGCCCTGGATCATCGGGGCACGATGCTCACGGCAGACAATATCAAGGAGCGTCTGGCGACGCGGGATTTGCTCGAGACACTTCGCAGTGCCGCCCTCGTCGAGGGCGGGCCATCAGCGTATGGCCAGCGGGACTCGCAGGCCTTCGCCGACGAACTGAACCGTTTCCTTCAGTCGCAATCGGGTTGAAACGCCGACGCCTCTTGACGGGTCATAGGTTTTCGCACAGCAGCGCCGATCGACTTTAGCAGTAGCCGCGGCAGCGGCCCGATCAATGCGCCCGATCAGATCCTGACCGCCCTCGGCAGTTGAAAGGACAGATCGCATCGCCTTCTCGGGATCGCTCTTGAGGGCGAGGAACATGTCGGCATGTCCCACAACCAGACCGAGTGCGTGGCGCATGGAGTGCGTCAGATCTCCGAGAGCGCGCAGTTGCTCCAGTTGGGCGATCTTCTCCTGCGCTGCTTTGAGCGCCTCGAAGGCAGACTGCAGATCCTGATGGAGGCGCGCATTGCGCAGCGCCGATCCCGCCTGCATCGCGAAGGATTCCAGCATGCCGTCGTCATCGTCGTCGAATCCTGTGGCGCTGCCACCGCGCATCTCTTTGTCGGCGAGAAGGAGCACACCGCCCACCTCTTCGTGAAAACGAAGGGGGACGATGGCCACATATCGTGGAACTTCGCCATCACCGCGGTCGATGTGGGCCACCTGGCCCTCGTCCCAGGCCTTTCGGACCTCATCAAGGGCCGACAGGGCAGCCAGCGCATCGGCCAAACCGATCTCACAGGCGGTATCGTTTCGTCGGAATCGCACACGAGCAGTGCGCCGGCCCGCGCATCTACCATGGCCAGGGCCCGGTGTAGGACCTGTTCAGCGACGAAGGAGGGATCGAGCGATTCGCTCATCGCCAGCCCCACCTCGTACAGCATCTGCATCTGTACGAGCGGACGGCGGACCTCAAATTCCTGATCGGATGGACTGGACACTCGATTAGGCCAGACTGAGCGAGGGGAGAAGCTCTATCTACAATGGGTAACGGCGGTGAAATCTCGCAACCAATCCGACTACGACGCCATCTTCGCCTCAGGTAACCAGAACAGTTTCTTCTTGTCGCCCGAGGCGACTTCCATCGCCCGATCGAACAGATCGGACTCTTGTGCAGAGTTGAGCGGTGCAAAGGCCTCGGCGATCCGGACGTTTTCCTCGACCTGCTCGATCGTGTCCATGCCCACGATGGCCACATCGACGTCTAACCCCATCGAGTAGTGCAGGAATTGAGGTCGATACTCGGCCGGCACCTGACCATAGGCCATCACCTTCATGCCGATGATACCCATCCCCTTGAAACGTGCCGCCGGAATCGTCGTGGAAGAGAAGTCGTTCCACACACGATTGGGCGCCCCCATGGGGTTGAGGACGGTGTCGAAGTCGTATTCGCCAATCATCTGCACGAACCTTGCCGGATGGGTGTGCCCCGTCAGACCGACGTGGCGGATTTTGCCCGCCTGCTGGTATTCCTCGATCACCCGCAAGGCCCCGTCACTGCCCAGGACCTCTGACAAGGTCTCGTCCTGGTCGATAGCGTGCAGTTGGATCAGATCGATCGTTTCGATACCCAGATCGTCGAAACTCTGAGCGATTTCGCGTTTGACGTCGTCACCAGAGCGCTTGATGCACTTGGTCGCCACAAACAGGCCGTCTCGATCTCGATCCTTGAGGGCCAGTCCCAGCTTCCGCTCACTGTCCTTATAGCCTGAGGCGGTATCCAGATAGGTGATCCCCAGATCGATGGCACGGTGAACGACGCCGATGGCCACGTCATCTTCCTCGACGAGATTCCAACAGACGCCGCCCAGGCCGAGGGCGGTAACCTGACAACCGGTGGAGCCAAGGGTGCGAAGGGGCAGGGGCATAGATCTGTCTCCGAAGTGTGCAGATGAGATCGTGCGGATGTGGGTGTCTCGCTCGAATCAAGATAGCCTGACGCGACGACGTGGCAATCGTGGACGATTTCTTCTTGACATGATGCCAGGCCCTCTCCGTGGTTTGTTAGTGCGACTGGCCTGAAGAAAAAACGATATCGCCTCACTCGGAGGGACGTCGACCAGTCTGGGGCCAAAAGCCCTCAAGACGCCCACCTACCCTGGCCTCCGGCCTTCGAAGCATTTTCGAGGGCCTTTGGAGAGACGGGATAGGTGGGCGTTTTGCGTTCTCCCTCATTTTCCCTGTTGGGTCGGCGCTGCCGACGTCGAAAAAGGAGCCGTCATGCACAAAACCCCCATTGATCAGATCGAGCGTGTCGCTCGGGTCTTTCACGGCAACCAGGATGCGAGTCGAGCCCTGGGGATTACCCACCCAGGCTTTCAGCCGTCTGTGCCGTCAGAATGGGATCGGAACCCCCTATGCCCGCATGCGTCGTCGCAGGCAGCGGATTCCCCAGCCTTAGTGCTCCAACCCTATCTGCCCCAGAGTGAAGAGGCTTCACTCTTGAGCAGGGGCTGGCGAATTGGGGCTGGACCCCATAGATTGGTGAACATGCGGACGATCAAGCGCCGATACCGTGGCTACGCGTATTATTCGACCCGTGGAACCATCTTCGGGGGACGTGGCTGAGAGTACGTCGAGCTGATCGACTCGCTGCAGAGCTGCCCCCGGTGATGGTCAACGTCCCCGGGGGCAGCTCTTTTTTTATGCCAGACGAAGCACCTACTCAAGGGTCCCAAACCAGAGGCAACCATGAAAGTGCTCGAAGATCTCGCCTTTCGCGGCCAGCTGTACCAGGTCACCGATCAGGATGACCTGAACCAAACCTTGGCCGCCGGTCCCACCGTGCTCTACGCGGGATTCGACCCCACTGCGGACAGCCTCACGATTGGGAATCTGGTCACGATTCTGCTCCTGCGACGATTCCAGCTGGCAGGTCACCGACCGATCGCACTCGTGGGCGGCGGCACGGGGCTGATCGGCGACCCCTCCGGCAAGGCGCAGGAGCGATCGCTGAACACGGCGGACATCGTCGAAGAATGGAGTACCGGTATCCGCACACAGATCGAGCCCTTCCTCGACTTCGATGGCCCTTCCGGTGCCCGCATGATGAACAACTACGACTGGTTGGGAGGTCTCGGCGCCATCGAGCTCATGCGGGACGTAGGCAAACACTTTCCCGTCCCTTTCATGCTCGCCAAGGATTCGGTCAACTCGCGACTCGACAGTGGAATTTCCTACACCGAATTCAGCTACATGATCCTGCAGTCCTACGACTTTCTGCAGCTGTACCGGCGTGAGAACTGCCAGTTGCAGGTGGGCGGGTCCGATCAATGGGGGAACATCACTGCCGGATCAGAGCTGATCCGGCGCGCCGATGGCGGCCGGGCCTTCGGCCTGACCTGCCCCCTCGTGACCAACGCCGATGGCACGAAATTCGGCAAGACAGAGAAAGGCGCCGTGTGGTTGTCCGCCGACCGTACCTCGCCGTACGAATTCTACCAGTTCTGGATCGGCACAGACGATCGAAGCGTCGTCGAATACTTGAAGACCTTCACCTTCCTGTCCCACGACGAGATTCGGGACCTGGAAACATCTGTGAAAGAAGATCCGGGAAAACGCCTTGCGCAGCGGGCCCTGGCCGAGTCGGTCACTGAATTGGTGCACGGCAAGGAAGCAGCCGAGAAAGCCGAGCGAATCTCTCGGGCCCTGTTCCAGGGAGAGCTGGCAGAATTGAAAGAAGACGAGATCGAGCAGGCCTTCCACGGCGTGCCCACCCATGCCATGGGCGAAGTCGAGTCCGGACTCATCGACCTGCTCGTGGCGGCCTCCGTGTCGAGTTCGAAACGGCAGGCCAGACAGGACATCTCTTCAGGGGCGATTTACCTCAACGGCGAGCGCTGCACCGACCTGGAACACATGGTGCGCAAAGCCGATGGTCTGCACGGCCGCTACGTCGTCATTCGCCGAGGAAAGAGCAAATACACGCTCGTGCAGTAACTGATTCGTCATGCAGCGTCGGCGCTAGCGATCGAGAGAGCACTAGCGCCCAACGCTATTCCCATTCAACGGTGCCTGGCGGCTTGTGCGTCACATCGTAGAAGACCGCCTCGATGCCGTCGAGTTGCATCAGTTGATCCCGCACATCGACCAGATACGCCGTCGGCAGTCGGTCAAAGCGGACGGTCATGAAATCGCTCGTCGTAATCGGTCGCAACACCAACGCTTGTGAGGCGCCATCCGTCGACAGGGGCAGAAGGACGGTGGGCATCTGGGTCACGTGGGCCATCAGGTTGTGCCGGTCGAGAGCGTCCATGACAATGGCGTCGGCCTCTCGCAGCAGATCGAGTCGATCTCGGGTCAGATAGCTGGGGATCAGCCGTTGTGGGCCCAGTGCTTGCTGAGGAGCCAGCTGGAAGATGACTCGATTGATCTGATCGGCGGCATTGGTCAGATCCGTGGACAACCGTTCGAGTGTGTCCCAGTCTACCGCCCCCTCTTCCCCGGGAAGCATGGCGGCGTGTTCTCGGCCGCGTACCACTGCAGGATGCGCATAGGTGCGGCCGTCGCCCTGCACACCGACCGAGCGTAGAGGCAGAACGTCGATGTCCAGGTGGGCGGTATCCTCGGTTGACAGCAGATCGCTCAGCTTCGAACCATCCACTGCACCATTGCCCGTGTCCCCATCGCTGCAGAGACACCGCACAGCCAGTCCGGGCCCCGGGAAGGGATGACGCCACACCAGATGGTGCGGCAGTCCAAGTTTCTCACCGACTTCGCGCACCTCATCCTTGTATAGCTGGCTGAGTGGCTCAACGACTTTGCCTTCGGCCAGTAGCTGCTCGATGACACCCACTCGATTGTGGTGGGTTTTGATCACCTGTGCGTGGTCGGTCCCCCCTGATTCGATGGTGTCGGTGTAGAGCGTGCCCTGCCCCAACAGCCACTCGTCAGGGTCGAGGTCGAGCTCTGACAGAGAGCGGTCTCTAACAGCGATGAACTCCTCGCCGATATGGCGTCGCTTCTCTTCCGGATCGGCGATGCCAACGACGCGATCGAGAAACTCGTCACTCGCATCGATCACCTGAAGATTGGTGAACCCCGACGCATTGAGCAGTTGCTCAACGAGCGCGGTTTCTCCCTTACGCATGAATCCATTGTCGATGTGGAGGCCAAGAACCCGATCGGTGCCCAGGGCTTGATTCAGCATCAGAAACGCGACGGTGGAGTCGACGCCCCCGCTGACCAGTAGAAAGACCTTGCGATCATCACCGACCTGATCGCGTAGTTGTTGGGCAGAGCGCTCGATGAACCCTTCCATCGTCCAGTCGCGATCGCATGCGCACAGACTGAGGAAGTTGTCGAGCACCTGCATACCAGATTCGGTGTGGGTCACCTCTGGATGGAACTGCAGCCCGTAGATCCGCCGCTTGTCGTTGCCCATCACCGCCACGGGGCAGTCCTCGGTGACGCCAAGGATCTCGAAGCCTTCTGGGATCTCGGCCACCAGATCGCGATGGCTCATCCAGATCGGTTCGGTGGGCCGCAGCCCATCGAGCACGCCCGTCGCCTGACGGACCTCGAGTTCGGCAGCACCGAATTCCATGGTGTCTCCACGCTCGACCCGGCCGCCGAGATGATGGCAGATGAGCTGGTGGCCGTAACACAGGCCTAGTACAGGTATACCATCATGGAGGATCTGTTCGTTGAAGGGGGGTCGGTCTTCGGCGTAGACACTCGAAGGGCCACCGGAGAGGATGACACCCGCCGCGTCCTGCAGAAGACTCACGTCGGCGTCTGGAGACAGGATCTGGGCCCAGACATTGAGTCGACGCACGCGGTTGGCGATGAGATGGGCGTACTGGCCGCCGAAGTCGAGAACGACGATGCCGCGGCTCAATCCGAGTCACTCCCCCGGGGAGAGGGTGCGCCGCCGAGGCGGCAATTACTGGGAGAGCCGGAATATACGCTGCCCGCGAACCACAGCAAGACGGGGCTTCGCCGGCGCCCTGGGCCTACTCCAGACCGAGCACCGGCAAGTCACCCTGATCGAACCCCCCAGGATCAGTTCAAGCGGGCGTAAAAGACCTTGCCGTCCGTGAGTGTCATGGTCAGCGTGCTTCGCTGTATCGCGATCTCCACGGTGGTATTGCCCGACGGTACCTGGACTTCGTCAGCAGGATCGTTGGACTGGGCACGCGTGTAAAAGAGCGTCAACAGATTGCCAACAAGGGTATAGGTTCCCGCGAACACACGGACACGCGTGGTCGGAAAGGACTGATTCCTGTCGACCGTGCCGCCCGAAGGACTGCTGTAGCTCTTCAGTTCTACGGAGCCATCCACCCTGAACAGGTAGATCTCGTTGGCCGATAGTTCGTCGCGACTCCAGCTGCCAATCAGCTGATCGCGAAGTGTCACGCCACCACCCACACTCGGATCGAGTGGGTTTTCTCGCTTGACGTTGCCACAACCGGCGAACCAGAGCAGACTCAAGGCGAGGATCGCCCAAGCTTGGAGCGTCCTGGCTCGCAACATCCCCGTTTTCACTTTCATCCCAGTCCCCTCCTCAGAATCGGTGACGGAGCTGCAGCAGTGGCTGCTGCCCGCTATCTGCGAAGATCATGCCGATCTGCGTTCGGGGTCGGTCGACCGATGCAAATCTGGGGGCACTGCCCATCCACAGGACATCGGCCCAGTTGTATAGATAAAGCGCACCGGCCACCCAGAAGAGTCGATTGCTCGTCGAGCGTCGATCTTGGGCTCCCTTGAAGTAACGGTCGAATTCACTCTTCGGGTTATTGTTTAGGGCATTGTACTGATCGAGCCAGTCGTTCGAACTGGACCGATAGGCGAACCCGCCGATTAGTGCCGCCGCCTCAAGTCCGAGCAGCACGCGGCCCTTGGTGGTCTCGCCGATCTGCATCTGGTAGATCCCCGGGATCACGGCCGTTCGCAGCGAGACACCGCTGCTGGCAACACGAAACACCTGTCGTGTCATCGCCTTGGCGAGATCGTCAATTCGTTCAGGATCGCGTACGCGCATGATCGGTTTGAGCATGGGGTCTTCACCGGCATCGAGATCGATGATCATTGCCAGCGACATTCGCGGATAGACCTGCTTGACCTGTACAGCGCCGACCGGTTTTGGCGTCACCGCCAGGACCGAATCACGCAGTGGATGGCGAAGCACCTCGGCGGCGATGATATCGAACAGGTCGCCCACGGCCACACCATCTCCCTGCCCCAAGTCGATCAGGACAAGATTGTTGGTCTGCACGCGGATGATGTATCCATCTCCGTCGATGGATGCCATAGGCGCAGCCGACATCATCGACTGAGCCGAACCCATCGTCGGCACCAGGAGCACACAAGCCGTGATCGCGCTGGTGACGATGGCCCTGATTGCGATTCCTCGTGTCCTTGTCATGGGACTAACTCGTCTCCTCGACGACGATGTCGTCTTCTTCTTCTTCGATCTCGACTTCGATCTCGTCGTCGTCGTCCTCTTCCTCTTCCTCAAACTCTTCGACGACTTGCTCGTCCTCGTTGTCCTCGTCGTCGCCACCTGCAATCTTCATGTAGGCGAAGAAGGCGATTCCAAGAATCCCGAGAGCACCCACGACGATGATGAACCAGGGCTGCAAGAAGAAAGGTGACACCTCTTCCTCAGCCATAGGATCCATCCCATCCTCCACGGGCGGCGGCATGTCCGTCGTTCCCGCGGGAGGTGGAACCAAACTCGTCGCCTTCTCTTCCAGATCGGCTATCCGGCGATTCAATTCCGCGATCTGTTCTTCCGTCATCGTTGCCACTTCGCCTTCCTCGCCCTCCATACCTATAGGCACGGAGTTGAGAAGGCTCACCGTCGTACGCAACTCGGTGAGTTCATCGCGCATCTCGGCAATCTGCCGATTGATCGAGTTGAACTGTGGTTTGACGACGTCGTCATCATATCGACGCAGTTCGCGGATCGCTCGTTCCAACCCACGGATCGTGCCCTGGATGCTGCTGATATTCCTGGCGAGTTTGCCGGCGTCGGAGCGAATCTGCTGGCGTTCGGAAGCGGCTTTCTCAGCCGTCTCCGTCGACATCTCCTGATCGAGAACCATCTGCTCTTCGATGGTGACGAACCGCGCTACATCACCGGGTCGCAGCGATAGCAAAGGGGCGGATATGAGCGTGATCGAGGCGGCTCGTGCCGACACCTTGCTCACCTTGCCGGTGACGAGCTCGATTTCGGGAGCCCCGAGATTTTCACCCGTCAGCGGATGGATCACCGCCTCTTCCGGTGGTCTGACGATGGTCATGTCGAGGCCAACCTCGATGCCATCGTCTGCGCCTTTGTCTATGGTGATCGAAGTCCCACGCGCCTTGGTGACGAAAGCCTCTCCTGCCACCACCGGGGTGGCCAGAGCCGCCGCCATCAGCGCTGCGAGTGCGATCTTTGTCCAGTTCATTGTCCTCATTGCCGGTCTCATCACACCTTTCGCCGACCCCCCTGGCTACCGTGCCAATTGGATCAGACTGTCGTGCTGCCAGGTCTCATCGTCGCGCTTCGGGTGATCGGTGTTGTAGTGCACCCCGCGACTCTCGGTTCGCATCCGTGCTGTATTGGCCACCAACTGCGCTGCCGTGACCAGGTTCCTCATCTCCAACGACGCGTCATCGCGCGCCGCTTCGATTTCATCGGCCAGTTCGTCGAGCCGGTGACATGCCTTTTTCAGACCCGCGTCATCTCGCTCGATGCCAACCAGGGCTAGCATCGTATCGCCAATCTCGGTGCGCCAACGATCGGGCACCTCGGCTGCCGCCTGCCTCCTCAGAGGGAGGGTGGGCCACCGAATCCCTGCATCCACGCACTCGTCGGCCACCGCTTCTGCGGCGCGCCGGGCGAACACAAGAGCCTCCAACAGCGAATTGCTCGCCAGCCGGTTGGCCCCGTGAAATCCTGTGTGAGCGGCCTCGCCGGCGGCATAGAGCCCCGGAACATTCGTCCGCCCATCCAAATCCGTATGGATACCACCGCACAGGTAGTGTGCTGCCGGTGCGACGGGAATCCGATCCCTCGTCATGTCGATCCCGAATTCTCGACAGGTGCGATCGATATTTGGAAATCGCCGGCGTGTCTCGTCCGCATCCTGTGCGGTCACGTCGAGATAAACATGCCGACGACCACTTCTCTTCAGTTCCGCCACGATGGCGCGCGCCACGCGGTCTCGCGTCGCCAACGAGCCGCCATGAAGCTGCCGCTCTACAAATGGCTCTCCCTCGTCATTGACGAGAATCGCTCCATGTCCACGCAATGCCTCCGTGATCAGGAAGGTATTGCCTTGTTCATGAGCGAGGGCCGTCGGATGAAACTGGACGAACTCCATGTTCGCCAGGATCGCTCCCGACCGATACGCCATCGCCAGACCATCCCCGGTGGCCACCGCCGGATTGGTCGTGCTTGAGTACATCTGTCCGGCGCCTCCAGTCGCCAACAGGGTCGCTCGCGCCTCCAGCGCCAGCGGCTCCGCCGTGGGTCCATCCAGTGCCCACGCCCCTCGACAGCGTCCTTTGCTATCGATGGCCAGATCGACGACCGGTGCCCCGGCGACGAGCCGAATCCCTTCCTGGGCCTTGGCCGCGGCAACGAGAGAGCGCGATATCTCGCGCCCCGTCCAGTCATCGGCATGAGCGACACGATGCCGCGTATGACCCCCTTCCCGTCCCAGGGATAGCTCGCCCGCTGCCGTGCGTGAGAGCTGGGTGCCAAGCTGCAGCAGATCCTCTACCACCCGTGGGCCGTCCGTAATGGCCGTTTGGACTGCCTGTCGGTTGCAGAGCCCGTCACCAGCATCCAGCGTATCCTGGATATGAAAGGCGACGGAATCATCGCTTCCGAGGGCGGCCGCAATGCCTCCCTGGGCATAACGGGTGTTGGACTCTCCGGCACCTGACTTCGTAACGACGGTGACGGAGGCGCCACTCTGAGCGGTGAGGATCGCAAAATAGAGGCCAGCGGCCCCACTGCCGACGATCAGATAATCGGACTCGATGCGCATATCTTTAGAAAAATAAGTGAGTTACCACTGTTTGGAGGAGTCTGTTCAGGAGTGTATAGTGGATGGAGTCTTGGTCGACGAACCGGCCGGTCCTACATGTCGGGTCACGACGATCCATCTCTTACAGGATGTAGGGGCACCTGATCCTCCCAACTTCGGCGCCTCGTTGGAAGGATCGACGAAGGGGAAAATCCTGCCCTCCGTGAGAATCTACACGGTTGGAGACCCGGACGACGGATGAGCTTCAACGAAAGCGAATCATCGGGGTATACAAAAGGATGCCGCCCACATCCAGTTCTGCATAGTAGAGCCCGGCCGCGGCAGGCCGGCCCACCTGGTCGAGGCCGTCCCACTGCACGCTGTAGATCCCTGGCGCCGCGATCTGTTCCACCAGGCGCCGCACGAATCCACCCACCACATTGTGGATTTCCACGATAGTGAGACCACTCCCACCGCTGACGGAGACATCACCGATGCCTATCGTGTAGGGAATGGTGATGTCCGAGACGCTTGGATTGGGGAAGACGGGACCGATGTCGAAGGTGACCGGGGACAGGGGATCGAAGTTGAGAAAGGGCTCGAAGATGACAGGACCACCGGACATGAGCGCGCCGATCGACGCAGCGTCGACGCTCCCCCACCAGTTTCGAGTCGCGATCACATCTCGTCTTGTTTGATTGTCCACCAGAATGCGCACATCACTCACTCGATTCAGTTCGAAGCGGACCAGTTCGGTCACCCCCTCGATCTGGAATGCCGTGTCACTCTCGGTGATCGTATTGCGCTGAATCCAGGCACGCCCATTTCTGTGCTGTATCGCGACCCGAGTATCGCGAAAGACATTGTCATTGATCCTGACCTCCGCTGCGCCATCGACGAAGACACCCGTTCCATCTCGAAATTGATTCTCTTCGACAGTGCCGAACACAGCATCTTCCAGCAACATGTTCACCGCACCATCCAGCCGACCATTGTCGGAAAAATCGCCCCCCGAACACTGCAGGAAACCACCGTCTCTGTGCAACCCGGGGCCGCCACAGCCGGTGATCCGTGCCCCCTCGACGGTGACGGGTGCCTCGCCCGTCAGCAGCATGCCGGTTCCTTGCACGTCTTCCACCGTGACGCGGGTCAGGGTGTGGGCGCCTTTATCGGCATCAAACTGCATCGCATGTCCACGAATGTGACGTACGAGCACATCCTCGATGAGAGAATTCCGTCGCGCATCGGAGACGACGATGGCGTGGTCGGCGTATTCGATCACTGTATCTATAACAAGAATTTCACCCAGGGGATGAACCCATATGCCTGACCAGTCCGCGGGTGCCGGGCTTTCGGCAGCGGACGTGAATGTCGTGGTGAGTCCGCCGCCGACGCTGAGCACACCATTGACCGATACCTCGCTGCGTATGGGGTCGACACCCCCTCGGCGGGCATCTGGAAAGAAACGTACCGTCGTGCCCGACGTGATCCTCAGCCGTACTCCTGAAGGCACTTCAATATCGGCCACCACGTCGATTGTCCCGCTCCACACCTCATCTCTGGCGATGACGCCTGCTTTGCGAGGGTCATCGACGATGAGGTCGGCGATCATCACGTCGCCATCGGTCCGGATCGCTTCCACCGCAACATTGCGAGAGGAGGGATTCGTCACGGGTGTGTACTCGGTAAATCGTTCGCCGTCGAAGACGTCTGTCGCGTCCCCAAGGTTGCCTCCGTGACGTGTGCGGTAGTCGCTATCATGTGCCCAGAAGTCGAGGTTGTCCGACCCCACAGCAGGCGAGGCCTCCACACCCAGCGGAAACCCCGCGTCGGCGTACAACCCATCGGCGCAGACCAAGTCGACGAGTTTTCTCTGCTCGATGTTGTTGCTCGCCGTGAACTCGTCGATTTGCCAGATCAACAGACCATCCTGTGGCAGCCCTCGCTCGTAGTAGCTGCCATCGGAGCGCCGATGCTCGATGAGCAGATAGCGCGGTGACTCCAACGCCATTCGATAGACGATTCCCTCGTCGGTGGCAGAGTCGACGATACGCAGGCCTCTCTGGGTCTGATCGACGATTTCAAGATTCTCATTGCCAACGCCGAGCCAACCCAAGCGGGCCAGAGACCAAGCCGTGAAAGGTGTCGGTCCTCCCTCATCTTGCCAACCGCGGGGCCCATGCCCCATGAGACCCCAGTAGCCAATTCCGGCACTGTCGTCGGCCGGGCTGAGGTCTCCCTGATTCGTGAACTCCGTATCGAACAGATCGGGGAGCCCGAGCAGATGTCCAAGTTCGTGGGCGAGAATGCCGACAGCACTGGTGAACGAACGGGCCTTCTGAATCGAACCACCAACAGCTCGACCGACTTTCTGATCGTCGCGGATTCGGATGCGACCACCGTTGGCGCTCGGATCATCGGTAAACAGAGGCGTGGACAGACCGAGGGCCGCTATGCCGTCAGCCTCGCTGACGAGAAACCCCGACGGCGCATCGGGAAGGACGACGAACAGAACATCGACGAACCCGTCGTCATCCCCGGAGTTCGGCTGACCATCGGGGCCATCGTTGTCGAACGCGCCAAAGTCGATGTCCTCTTCAGCGGCATCGACAATCTCCCTGACGAAACGGCCGAAGTTACCAGAGAACCCGGTTGAGGAGGATAGGTAGTCGGAGGCCACGTCTCGTGAGCGATAGATCCTCGGTGCAGTGCTTCCTGTCAGTCGATACTGGCCGTGGGACATCTCGTCGAAGAAGTGAGTCAGTGACCCCGGGAGATCTTCGAGGAAGAGGCTGTCGGCGTAGGTGGGTACCATCGACCCCGTCGTGCCGTCATCGACGAAGGTTCCGAACAGAACGAGGGCATGCAGAGATCCCCTCGACGGCAATGTCTGGGATGGACTGGCCAATCTGGCGGCAGGTTGGGCGCAGAACGATGTCGCAGGTGAGCCCGGCGCTGCCGGAGAGACGCTCAACTGCAGCGACGCCAGCACCGAAATCATGCCTGGCCATTGCCAGGCACGTCGGTGGACCCGTGAAGGACGTGTCAACTCTGGTCCGCTGTGCCGCCGGCGGCCATGGACCGCTTGATTTCGTCGAGCTTCAGAAATAACTCCTGGTTGACGAACAGGTCGTGGAGATCCCGGTCTAAATGACCGTCCTCGACTTCCTCGGCAAGAATCTTTAGCACCAATTCACGCGGCATGGGGCGCGCTCGATACGGTCGATCGTCGGCCGAGAGAGACTCGAATATATCGACCAGCGCCAGGATCCGCGCCTGCAGGCTGATCTGGTCTCCCTCGAGACCTCTGGGATAGCCCGTGCCATTCAGTTTCTCGTGATGAGCACCGGCGATCTCGGGCACACGGGCCAATTTGCGCGTAAAGGGTATCTGTTCGAGCATGCGGATACTCATGGCCGCATGGTCATTGATCTTTTTTCGCTCGCCATCGGTCAGACTGCCCTTCCGGATGAGCAGATTAACCATTTCCTCGTCGGTAATCGGGGCGGGCAACTCGTCGAGATAACGCTTGTCGCGGATCTTCTTGAGCCGTGCCAGATCATCGTCTGCCATGAATTCGCCAGGCTCATTGGCTCGCTCGAGGAAGGCGAAATCTTCCGTCATTTCGGCCCTGAGGGCCTCCGTTTTCTCGATGATGCCCGCGTCCAGCTCGACACCCTGCACGGCCGCATCGGCCCGTTGCCGCTGTGTATGCGCGTCGAGGGCTGCCGAAAACCAGTTGAAGCGTGTCCTCAGCAGATCCACTCTGTCGTAGATCGTGGTCAGCTTCGTCGGTTTGTCCACAACCCACTCGGGTGTCGTGATCTTGCCAATGTCGTGCATCCAGGCAGCAAGTTCGAGCTCCTCGAGTTCGTCCACATCCAACTCGACGTCTTTGAGAGGTCCTTCTTTGCACTCGTTGACGGCCTGCGCAACGAGCATCACCATCTCTGCGACACGTCGAATGTGCCCTCCCGTGTACGGAGATCGTTCGTCGATCGCGGTGGCCATCACGTGGACGAAGGACTCGAACAGACGCTGTGTGTCCTCGATGAGGCGCACGTTGTTGATCGAGACCGCGGCCTGCGAAGCCAGTGACTGGACGAGACTCTCGTCGGTCGTCGGAAAAGCGATGATGTCGTCCGACTCGGTCGCCTTGGCATTGATCAGCTGGAGGACGCCGATGATCTGTTCCTCGTGATCTCGCATCGGTATCACCAGCATCGACTGCGAGTGATAACCCGTCATGGAGTCGTAGTAGCGAGGTCCCTCGAATCGCTGTGACGCCTCCGCCGCGTAGACGTCAACGATATTCAGCGTCTGCCCGGTCACGGCCGCGTATCCGGACACACTTTCCTCATTGAGGGGTACAGGAGGCACATTCACGGGTCGGTGGGGGCCGCCACTGAACAGCTGGAGCGTGTCATTCTGGGCGACCTTGAAGGTGAGCTCGTCACCCTGCAGCAGGTATAGCGTGCCCGCGTCTGCGCGCGTGAAGCGACGGGCCTCCAACAGGATGCGATCCAACAGCGTGTCCAGATCGCGCTCCAGAGAGAGCGCTGCGCCGATCTCGTTGAGCCGCCGAAGACGGTCTTCCAGATCGTGGCCGAAGGACGGTTCCTGCAAGGCGCTCGGACCTCCCGCAATGGGTGGAACCGCAAGGTATCCAAGCACTTGCGACATGTCAACGGACCTTAGTATCGGCCCCCAGATGATCGATTTGGACGCCGAAGACCGAGCGGGCGGGCAAGTGCTGACGCCGTTCATGACGGCCGAAGGCTGCCAGCATCCAGGGTCCCGATCTGTGGCCAAGGGCTGCATTCAGCCGCCACCCGGTCCCAGAGAGGGGCCGAATTGAGACAGCCCCTGGCAAGGTGGACTCGTATTCATAGATGCGGGAAGACCACGAAGGGATCCTGAAGAGGGTGAATTGCAGGTTCGTCTGGCCAGCGGGCCCCTTTCGCCACCCCTCGAGGCCCAGAGCCATACCGCGCTCACCATCGGACAGACTGTTGTGCCACTGGATGCGCCATCGGTGGAGCCCACTTGAGCGCGTTCCGGCGAG
>PVBE010308400.1_pt1 | contig 85335 bp, 47 predicted proteins | sample 1631181 | NCBI WGS metagenome assembly PVBE01 (sample SAMN08397723, study PRJNA350692) | Marine metagenome, whole genome shotgun sequencing project. | isolation source: water | place: Pacific Ocean | collected 2012-04 | reverse complement strand
CGTGGGCTGCCAGAGCGAGGGCTGCCAATACCGTTGCGAGCACGCATGTCATTGCCGGCGAGACGAATGGGAACACCAGGAAGCCGTCTGAAGGACGCATCGGGGATCACCTGTGGCGCAGCGTCAGTGGTTGCCGGGCGCTGCCAACGCGCGTGGTCTGAACCTGCCCACATCTTTAGCGTCAACGCCCGATTCCCCTTCTGGGCGGCGTGCCCTGTCTGCCCGTACGGTCCGTAAAGTCATCCGCGATGTAGAGCCCGAAGATCCCGCCCCTTGGGCGGCTACTCGGCCAGCGGGAGAACGCTCTGACAGTATTCGATGACGGGTATCAGAACCGCGCGCGCAACGAGCAGCAGAGAGAGGTTGCTCAGAAGGGGATTACGTGCGCTATGGCGTGGGGTCCGGGTCCGTCTTACGCCGCTCTGCGGGAGTACGACTTCAGTGATCCCCCCCAGGAACTGCTCAACCTGCACTTCGTCGGGGCGAATGACGCCGGCGGTCGACAAACCCGTCGCCTCTTCCCCATCGCCACGCACGTCGTCCATCTCCCTATGTGTCTGAGCTTGACGCCAACGTCTCTCAAAAGGGGATTCCCACCCCACGGTGAACGGTCTCCCCGGTGCAGATTCCCACGGGAGGGCCGTCCATGGACCGTCGCCCGAACATCCTGATGCTGATGTGCGACCAACTCAACGCGAGCGTCCTGGGGTGCTATGGCGGCCCCGTCGACACTCCGAACCTCGACCGTCTCGCCGCCGAGGGCGTGCGATTCACCGATGCCTCCTGCCCCACGCCCTTCTGCTCGCCGAGCCGCGCATCGCTCATCACGGGACTCTACCCACACGCCCATGGCATCGTCACCAACGTCAACCGGCGCGACTACCCGGCGATCCCCGCGCCGCCTACCGAGGAGGGTGTCCGCGAGTCCGATGTCACCACCGAGGGGCTTCTGCACGCGGCGGGCTACCAGACCCACCACTACGGCAAGTGGCATCTGATGGACGATGACCTCGGCCACTACCCTGACATGTTCGGCGAGCATCACGGGTACGCCACGGGGATGTCGGACGTATTCAACGACGTGAGGTCTCGGCCCAACGACGAGTGGCTTGAGTGGTACGGGTGGGCGCTGCCGGTGACCGTCAGCCCTCAACTCCAGGACGCGGTCGCCGGGCTCGGCGACCGATGGGCGGGCCATCCTCACGCTGAGTTCATCACGAAGATGGGTCGGCTCGACCTGCCCCTGTCTCAGAACTTCGACGTCCAGGTCACGGATCGCGCGTGCGAGCGAATCAGCGGGCTGCGGGATGATCCCTTCATGATCACCTGCTCCTTCAACTACCCTCACGACCCGAACGTCGTGCCCTCGCCTTACTACGAGGCGTTCTCGCCCGACAACATCGAACTCCCGGCCAACTACGACACCCGCGAGGAGCGCTTCGAGGAAGAGTGGTCTCGGCGGATCGTGGCGGACCTCGGCGAGGCCGTCGCGCGCGAGTTCCTGCGGATTTACTACGCGAGCGTGAAGCTGGTCGACGACCAGGTTGGGCGAGTGCTGCGTGCCCTGGACGAGACGGGCCGCGCGGAGGATACGATCGTCCTCTTCACAGCCGACCACGGCGATATGGCGGGCGGGCATGGGATGATCTGGAAGAGCACCTCATCCTTCTACGATGAGGTGGTCCGCGTCCCGCTCATCGTCCGCTGGCCGGGCGGGCTGTCGCCCCAGGTCAGTTCCGTTGAGGCGGGCCTCACCGATGTGATGCCGACGCTGCTCGAACTGGCCGAACACCCCATCCCCGGGCACGTGCAGGGCCACAGCCTCGCCCCATACATCACCGGCGCCGCCGACCCTTCCACCGCGCCTTCGTATCGATTCTCCGAGCGCGTTCCGGCCCCCGCGGGACACGCGCGCGCTCTTCCGGACGAGCCACACGGGTCCTTCATGATTCGCGGCGAGGGATGGAAGTACGTGCGCTATGCGGGTGGCGATGAGTGCCTCTATAACCTGACCGACGACCCGGGCGAGGTGACGAATCTGGCGGACACTCCCGCCGTCGGGGCTCGCAAGCAACAGCTGGCCGCCGCGCTCGATTCATGGCTTGCCGAGACGTGGCGACCACTCGCCGACTGACCGATCGTTCAGCGAACGTCCCGGCGAAGGTGGTCCATGCGCGTCATCGACGAGCGGACGGGCGACGCCCGGTAACAGCGGTAACGGGTCACGCGCACTTTCTTCCTACCAGCCGACAGCGATGGGCGGAGCCAACTCAAGTGTTAGTGATTCGAATCGCTCCCCGTGCGGGGGGCGAAAAGGCACTTCTGAGCGCGAGAGGGATGTGAAGTGGAGCCCATGCCGGACGGAGGAAGACGGCGCTTAGAACCGATCTACGAGGGATGCGGGGTCAGGGCTTGTCGCCGGGCTGCTTCTGCAGGGCCTCCTTGATCGCCTCGATCAGCCCCTGCGTCTTATCGATGTCATCCCTCGCCCGGTCGCCGAATTCGGAGTAGCCGCACAGGGCGGCCTCGCCGTATGCTAGGGCATCGCTGAAACGGCCTTCCCTGGCATACATCAGGGCCATGTTGAACTGGGGGTCGGCCGCACCATACCGGTCGTCGTTCGCCAGCGCGTGGCGGATCGACTCCTGCCAGTGGTGCGCCGCGCGGTCTACGTCCCCGGCGCCTTCGTAAATGCCCCCGAGCTGGTTGTGCGCCACCGCCAGGCTGGCCACAGCGGTCTCCGGGATGAGCGCAAGCTGCCTGTGGTACCCATCGGCTGCGGCGTTCAGGTGCGCGAGCAGGTCCGTCTCATCGGCGCCGGCGGCCCGGGCCTCGTCGAAACGCTCCAGGGCGACGGATCCTATCTCGCCGTGGCACTTCCCGCGGTTGAGCTCGTCACTGTCGGGCATTAGCTCCAGGCCCTGCCGGTACGCTTGCTCCGCTTGGTCCAGGTCCCGGACCTCCTCGACGCGCTTGTACGCTTGACCAATATTGACGTAGGCAACGGCTTCTCCTGGCCGATTGCCGATCCGCTGGAGCAGCGCGATGGCCTCACGGTACTGCTCAATGCACTCCGCCTTCCCCTGCTCCCTCAGGATCTGGGCCAAGCCGTGCACCGACGCAGAGAGGTCTCGGATCGTCTCGCGCTGCTCGTCGGTCAGCGTGTGCGGTGGAAGTGCCAGGGCCGCCTGCGCGTCGCGGCGGTCCCGCTCTACGCACCCTCGCTGCAACTGCTCCGCACCGATATAATCCCGCGCCTCCCGGTACAAATGGACGCGGTACTCGGTGACCAGACCCCACGCGTTCTCACGGCCGGAAAGCGGCCCATCCGTCTCGGGGTCGCAGAACTCCGGCAGGATCTCACGCACGCAGCGCGCCCAGTCCGCGCGACGGCCACGGTGATCGTAGAGAACGCGCGGGCCCTGCATCGCGCTGATCACGGAATCCCACCACCCGTTGGTCCGCGCTAGCCGCCACGCGTGGAGGATGTTGGGCTCCTCCCTCGCCAGGACAGCGATGACGCCGCGGTTGCCCTTCTGGTACTGACTGTGGTAGTGGTTTCCCAGCTCTCCCATCGCCTCCGCGAAGGCGCGCTCCGCCTCGGCGCGGCGGCCCGGGTAGTGCTCCTCGAACAGCTCTCGGAAGTGGAGCGGCAGAGCCGGGTGGATGGTGTAGTAGCCCTCGCCGACCGACGTCACCAGGCCGATATCGGCGGCGCGGTCGAGGAGAGCGATGGCCGTCTCAGACGTGAGGCCGGCCAGTTCAGGTAGGCGCCAGTCCTCGTCCTCGCTGCCCATGATCCGGAGCGCGTCGACATCGACGAAGCCTTGAAAGAGGTGGAGAAGGGCAAGGATCTTGCGCTCGTCCTCGGTGAAGGCCTGGTCGAAGCCGTAGCTGAGGGAGGCGCCGAGGGACTTGTCGCGGCCCTGTTCCTGCTCGTCGTCGATCTCGGCCTCGCCGGCGAGGAGGTCCTCGGCGAAGGCCCGGATCTGCTCCGCCGTCTTGAGCTTGTCTCGGATAGCCTGGCCAACGACGACGCGGATGGTCAGCGGGTTGCCCTGGGTGTACGCCAGCAACGGGCGCCAGGCGGGCATGTCAAGGTGGTCGCGACCAAACTGCTTGCCGATCGCCCGGGCGAGCGTCTCGCGGTCGATCATCGGCATGGGCCGCACGGCGATGCGGCGGGGGAGATCGCCGAGCCATTGCCTCTCGTCACGCCGGCTGGTGAGGAGGACCTTGGCCTGCGTCTTGTCGCGCAGTTCGCGGAGGAAGGCGCGCAGCTCGTCCTGCTCCTCCTGCGACCAGTCGGACTCTGTGCCCGCCGGAAAGCCCGTGATGGGCTCGACGTTATCCCAGATCCAGAGAACGGAGCGCTTGTTGAGCACCTGGAGCGCCACGTCCCGCTGCTGGTCGGGCTCAAGCGCGAGCCAGTGAATGCCGTTCGCCGCCAGCTCGCCGCCGAAGGCCTGCTCGATGGGACCGAGGATGTCGGTGAGCGTGGTATGTCGCTCGAAGGAGGTGAAGAACACGGGCCCGACGCCGCCGGTCAGACTGTACCAGCGGGCGAACTCGGCGGCGGTCTGCGTCTTGCCGCAACCGGCACGACCCTCCAGCAGGACGAGCTTGTGCTCATCAAAGGCGCGGTCGAGGGCGAGCAGCGTCTCATCGCGACCGATGAAGCCGAACTCGGGCGCTTCGGGCAGGCCGATCTCGCTGCCGCGTGTCGGCGTCGTGCTCCCGGCCTCAACCGTCACGTCGAGGGCCTCGTCCTCCTCCTGCTCGGGAAGGAGTCGGATAGGCGCCGCCTCGTAGGCGACGGGGACGCACCAGTCGTGGACGGCGATTTCCTCGTTGGCGATGTCGCGGAGGGGATCGGCCTGAAGCTGCTTGCGGCAGGCGGAGGCAGCCTGACCGAAAGAGCGCCCACGCGCCAGATCGGCGTAGAGGCCGCCGACGAGTTGGGCGGCCGTGGCGACCCAAAGGTTGTACTGCATGGCCAGCACGCCAGGGATACCGGTGTCGAGCACCTCCTGGGCGAAGGAGCCAAACGCTCGCACGCGCTGGTGGCTGTCTTGGTCCGGCGCACCGGACGCGTTATCGCTCGGCGGCGTCTCATCAGGGCCCTGCTCGCCCGCTTTCGCCGACTGGCAGGCGTTCATCACCAGCACGGAGACGCCGGTGTCGGCGAGGAGTTGGCCGAGTTCAGGACCGTCGACGAAACGCCGGTTGCCTACATGGCCCGGGTTCTCGAACAGCAGGTAGCCGCGTTGCCCCGGATGCGGGGTGTGAGGATAGCTTGAGTGGTCGACCAGGGAATGGGGGCTGAACTCGCCCTGCTCATCACCGGCATCCGCGCCGGTGGCTTGCGCGAGGTCGAGGAAGCCGCCGTGCCCGTCGAAGTGAACGATATGGTAGGGCTCCCCGGCATCATGCGCCTGACGGAGGCGTTTGACCAAGGCCTCGAACGTGGGGGGGGCGGAGGGCGTCGATGCGGAATGTCTCGGGCTTATCGCCGATCGCGCTGACGAGGCTGTGGGCGACGGAGCGGAACGGCACGTCGTCAGCATGGCCGGGTCGGCAGATGACGAGGAGAATGCGGATGGGCGGCTCAGTGTCCGTCGCCAAGCGCGCCGGTCGGACGGGCCCGGCGTGCATCCGGACGAACTCGGCGGCACGGACGGCGAGCCACGCGCCGGTCTTGGGATCGCGGAGCAACTCCCAGGGAACGGGCCAACCGGTGATTCCCCCGGTGGAGACCTCGACGCGCGTCTCATTGAGGTCCGGTTCAAGCCTCGCCCACAAGTCTCGGGCGTCGTCGTTGGCATGGAACACATCAGTGAAGAGTTCCTGGCCGACGGCCCGCATGATGTCCTCGGCCGCACCCGCGAGCTTGGGCGCGGGGTCGTCGGGGTAGAGGGGGTATTCCTCCAGGTACCAGCGGATGCGCTCGCGGTCCTCAGCGGTGATGCTGAAGGTGAAGTCCTCGATGACGGCTCTGAACTCGTCGGTGCCAGGGCAGTCGTAACGGAGCGAGACCTGTTCGCGCTCGCGGACGGTTTCGTGGGTGATCAAGAGTTTTCACTGAGGTCCGTTCGGCATCGTAATCCCCCGTCATGCGTCAATAATGAGGCGTGTTCCGACAATGGAACGTCGCGAGACGTAGGGTTGAACAAGGGGTTCTTCGTCGAGGAGGATGGAGGGACCTCTGTCGGGCGGGAGGGGGACAGAATCCAGGATTCAGGAGGACGGAGAAGGAAACGGCGAACGGCGTCGGGGTTGAAACCCCTCCTACAGGGGCTGAGAGAGGGGTGAGATGCCCCCAGATTCAGGGGCGGTGAGTTTCCGGACACCACGGGGGGCACGGAGGCGAAGGGCTCCGTATGGCCATGGAGGCTCGCCGCGGTCAATCGCCCGGCATGAAGCCCGCCACTCCCCGGCTGGCCGCGCGGACCAACACAATGCGGCCGACGGAGAGCGCGTTCTCCTTCTTCGACCCACGAACGTAGGCGGGGCCCTCGAGCTTAAGCGCGACGAAGGCATACCAATCCTCTTCGGGGTAGCCCAGCATCAGCGGCCTGTCGATCTTGAGGCTCATGTGCCATGACCTGTGAGCGAAGAGGATGCTGCCCGGCGTGACCCGGTAGGGCCCGAGCCTGTACCAGTGGTAGGCCTCGTCCCTGGGGACGGGCACTCGCACGTCTTTGCTCCCGTCGCTTCGCACCCCTGCCGGCACAAGGGTCACCTGCGGGCCCCACCTCTTCGGATGGCAGTACAGCCCAAACGGCACCTCCGTGCCAGGCTGGTCCTCGGGCTTGGCGAGCCGAACCGCCACGCCGCCGGGGGCGCTCGGATCGTCGATCACGCGCCGCCCCATGTGCTCGTTGTCCCACGACGCCTCGCGCAGCACGTCCACCACGTCGCGGCTCGGGAAGACCCCAAAGGCGCCGGGCAGCTCCGGCTGTGCGAGCGCAAGCCGCAGTCGCGCCTCGTCATCATCCACGGCATCCAGGGCCTCTGCGACCTTGGCAGCGATCCGCCGGTGGCGCACGACCTCGCGCTTGTCGGCGATGTAGCGGTCCAACACGCGCTCTCGGTCCCACGGCATGGCCCCCCCACCGCCAAGGCCAGCCGCCAGCGTGTCCCAGAGCCCAAGAACAGCCGTGTCGACCGGCAGCCGCTCCCCCCGCACGCGCGCCAACTCGGGCGATCCCGCCTCGCACGTCCTCTCGGCACGGTCGAGGATCTCATAGGCGTCCTGGAAGAAGGCAAGGTTCATGTACGACCGGCGGAAGACCGGCACCGCCGTGAGCGATTCCGCGCTATCCGCCAGGCTCTGAGTGAGGTAGTCCAACCACTCCTCCATCGGTTCGGCGGCGGGTCCATACCAGGCTCGCATGAAGCGGCGGACCGATGCCTCGGCGTCCTGGTCGGGGTCATCCATCAGCTTGAGGCCCAACCAGCGGGTCAGGGCCCCGAAACTGAGGCCGTCCTCGTTGCTGAAGTCCGCAAACTGCCCATCCCGAATACCCAGCCCGCGAAGATACTGCACGTCGCCCTGGATCAGGCGGACCCGCGTGTAAGGCGTGTCGAAGGGATCGCCCATGAACAGCCGCCAGTAGTCCCACACTCGGATGCGGGATGCCAGGCGTGCCCACCCCTCCGTCGCCGCGCGATGCTCGGCATTGGCCGGGTGGGTCAACGGCTTCGTCGGGTCGCGCCAGTTGTCGGGTGCCAGGTACGCCAGTTGGATCATCACGTTGTCGCGGGGCCGCATATTCGCCGGAGGGTGGATCGTCAGGCTGTAGGCAAAGGTCCAAATGATGACGTCGGGGTAGTCGCGCCCAATCTCGTCAGCCACGGCATTGACGAACTCCAGCACCAGCCCGGATTCGGCGCCCGAACGCCTAACCACCTCGCGGCACGGCTCGCACTGGCACATGTTGTGGTGGTCGTTCATGCCCAGGTCGTAGAGCACGGGGTGGGGGCGGTTCTCGTCCGCCGCACGGGCACGGTCCTGGGCGATCGCCTCGCGCATCCGCCCCACGACGGCCTTGCGCATGGCGGTGTTGGTGAGGCATAGCTGCCCGTGCTGGCGCATCCGCGTGCCACTCGTCGACAGGGAGTACCACTCGGGGTGCTTCTCAAAGTGCTCCTCGGGCGGCAGGTAGGTGTAGAAGCTATGCCCCAGGCCGGGCCAGCCCTTTCGACGCACTCCCATGCGGGTGTCGTCACCCCAGAGCCAGGCAGCCGCGCCGACCCGGTTGCGCGCGCTCCACAGCTCCGCCTTCCGAAGGAACTCCGGCGCGTTGTTGTACTTCCTCTGTGAGGAGTAGATCCAGCGCATCCGGGCGAGGGCCGGCGAGCGCTTGCGGTCGACTCGGGTGACTTCCAGGTCCGGCAGATCCGGGATCAGTGACACGTCCGGGCTCAGCCAGGCGACGTCGAGGTCGCGCTCAAGGAACTCGTACACGGCGTAGAGCGTCCCTCGAGGCCGACCGCCGGTCAGTATCAGACTGTCACCAACCGTTCGGGCGAGCGATTCCTCCTCGCCCATCACGGTCACATCGACGCCGCTCTGCACGGCAAACCGCGTGTGTCCGACAAAGATGGCCGCACGGCCGCGTCGCAGCTTGCCCTCCTTGACGACCTCAAATGCCCCCCCGGTGATCTTCTTCAGGTGCAGAACCAACTCGTCCGCCGCAAAGCGCTCAGGGGGTGTGGGTCGGTCCGCAACAGCAATTGCTATCGCGGGTTGCCCGTCCCGCGCGATGACGGCGGCCCCCAGTGGGGAGGCACACGCCGCGGCGACCAACAGACCGGGGGCCAGGCGGAGCATGTTCGGTCTCCTCGTGCAGGTCGGGGTCGGTTCCGTTCGTTAGTCTGCTTCGGCACGATACGACCAAGGCCCTGCCCGCAGTGATCGGCACCATCCAGCGCGAGAGCTTCCGGGGCGGTTCTCGGACCAGGAACGTAGGGCCGTGGATCGTGATGGACCACTACGCCCCCAGCTCCACCACCACGACGGCGTAGATCTCCAGCCGGTCCAGCGTCAGCCGCAGTCGTCCCTCCCCCACCTCCCAGTGGGTCAGAGCCCTCGGCCCCGCCGCGTCAGGGGAGACCACGAGCACCCTCTTGACGATCTTCCCCGCTGGAATCGCGATGTCCAGTGCGATGTCGCGGTCTGGCGTCACTTTCTCGCCGTCGGGGTAGACGTTGTAGTTGACGAGGTGGACCAGAAGCCTTCCGGGCTGCTTCTTCGGAATGACCACGGTGGAGGGGTCGGCATCCACCTCGACAGGCAGGGGCTCCGGGAGAACCCAGCGCAGGCCGTCCGTCACCTCGGCCGGCGGCGGCGACGGGCGGCTGAGCGTATCGCCCTTCGCGAAGTCCCGGGGATTGACCAGCCAGTAGTGCTCCTCGGGGCAATCGGGGAAGTACACGAGCTTGCCCCGGCCGACCTCGAGCCGGACTGGGCCAGCTTTGCCCCCCACAGCGACCAGGCGGCAGTTGTCGACAAAGCCGTCCCCCACATCGATGCCTACGCTGATCCTCCCGCCCAGATGCTCCGAGCCCGCGCTGTCGTACACCACGGAGACGGGACAGAACGAGCCGACCGGCGCAGCATCCAGATCGACGCGGGCGAGTTCGGCCCTGACGACTCGATCTCCCTCTTCCTCCCACGCTTGAAGGGACAGATGGCCGCCCTTCCCCTCGGAGACCAGCAGGACATCCGCCGCGAATCCGTACGACGTGTCAGCGGCGATCACGAGCCCGGTATCCTGCACGATGTGCGTTCTCTTCAGCCCATCGGGGCCACCCACAGACCGCCAGACGTGGTCTCCCTCCGGGGCGGACCAGCCGTAGGTCGGGCGGGGGTTTTCCACGCGTCCCACGAAGGCCTCGACCCGGGCCCAGCCCGGCGGAGGTCCGCCGTCAGCCACCGGCTCCTCGAAGCTCGCGTTGGCCAACTGATGCTCCTCGATCGACAGCATCCCGTCGGTGATGACCTCCAGGCCCGAGGGTTCCCTGCGGAGGAACTCATCGTAGTAGACTCCGGAGTTGTGCGTGGCGATCACGCCTCCGCCGCCCTGCAGGTAGGCCCTGATCCGGCCGATCTGCTCGTCGGTCAGGCAGGCCACGTCGGGCAGGATCACGGCATCGTATTCATCCAGCACTTCCGGCCTCAGGTCCCTCTCAGCGATGATGAAATCGAAGGGCACGTGCAGGTCCAGCAGCATCTGCCCCATCCAGTACGCCGGATTGCGATTGCCTTCGTAGATCGCCTTCGACCACCACGAGTAGACGACAGCCACGTTCGCCCCGCTCCGGACGTCCGCGTAGTAGTCCTCGTGCTTCTCGACGAAGTCGGAGTACTCACGCGTGATGCTCTGATCGAACGCCCAGTTCTGGCACGCTCCGCCGCTGGCGCACGCCTCCGCCAGGGCGATCCTGTGCTGCGTGGCGTTGCGTCGGGGCGCGTCATTCTGCACGAGGACCACGGGCCTCCCGTTCCCCGCGGCCAGGCCCAGCAGGTACGAGGGCACAGTGCTGTAGGGCGCGCAGCCGTGGCCGAACTCCTCCCAATGCACGTAGTCGTACAGGTCGGTGTGAGCGTGGAGGTAGACCGAGATGGAACTCGAGGTGTTCGCCCCGACACCGAGGTTGTGGCTGAACACAAAATCCGGATACTTCGCCCGCACGGCCTCCTGCACCGCGGCCCAGTTATCGACCCAGCACTTCCATCTCCAGCGCAGATGCTCTCGGTTGATCGACTCCGCCATGTCCCCGCCCATGTCCTCGGTCGGCAGGGGCGTTGCGGCATCGCGCCCGGTATCGGCCAGGTGGGCCTGCCACCGGGTCTTGCAGTGCTCGCCCTGGCAGTAGAGCACAGCCGGATCGGCGTAGCCTCCCACGTCGTACCAGAGCCCATCGAAGCCCTCATCGGCGAGCATCATCGCCAGACTCTCGTGCAGGCCGAGCCACAGGGGGTTGTTGTAGCAACTCGTGAACACGTGCTCCCCGAAACTCCCGCCGAGCATCATCCGGCGATTTCCCTGCTCGTCTCTGGCGTAGTAGTCCTCGGGGTCGAGGCCCTTGTCGGCCCACACGGCCGGATCGAATCCCGTACTCGGGACGCAAGCCATCACCCGTATGCCGGCCTCGTGCAGCTCGTCCAACTCGTGCCCAAGACGCTCCTGGATGTGTTCACGGATCGCCTCCGGCGGCGCATACGGCATGTCCGGGGGGCACGGCCACGCGTGGAGTGCGTTGGCGTTGATCGCGTTCATCGTGGCGACATCGGCAAGCTGCCCGAATTGCCAATGCAGCGGGTTCCTCAGAACCCGGGGCAGCGTCGGCCGAGGCCCTGGTACGTTCTTCCGAGCAGCGCCCTGGGTGCCCGCCGGACACGCCCCAACTCCGGCGATCAGGATCGCCAGGCCAACCGCCGTGGACGCCGCCCTCTCTCCCATCCGTCTGACTCCCGTCCGTCTAGGATTCTCCTTACCCAAGTGGTCGGCGAAGGACCAGCGTCAGGAGTCGGCGTAGTGCCTGCGAATCCGCGCCTCGAGCGTGAGGATGATGTCGGCCTCGCCGGGCGGGCGTGGGACTGAGCCCTCGAGGATGGGGTCGTTGGTGGCCTCGAGGAACGCGTCGAGTCTGCAGGCGAGGTCGCGCTCGACCTCGCTGCGAGCCGCGGATCCTGCCAGATTCTCCTGCTCCCATGGGTCAGCCTCGAGGTCGTAGAGTTCGAATTCCGCACGAGGCCCGAGGTGAGCGTCACCCATGTCTCGACGGGTCAGGCTCATCTCAATGTCGGTCGGAAGGCGCAAGGCGGGCCCGTCGTCGTAGTTGCGGATGTACTTGTGGCGCTCGGTTCGGATGCAGCGCTTGTGGTCATCGACGTGCGTGTTCTTCTCGGCGAACACCTCAGTGTTGGGCTCGTAGCGTCCCCCCTGCAGCAGGCTCAGGAATGATCGGCCCGTGAGGTCTGTGGGTTGCTGAACGCCCGCGACCTCGAGGAGCGTAGGCATGAGGTCGACATTGCTGAGCAGCTCGTCGGCCTCGCGACCGCCCGCGAGGCCTCCCGACCAGCGCATGAGGAGTGCGGTGTTGAGGCCGGGGTCGTAGAGGGTGGACTTGGCGCGGGGGAACGCAATGCCATGGTCGGTCGTGAAGACCACCACGGTGTCGTCCCGGAGGCCGGTCTCATCGAGAGCGCTCAGCAGCGTGCCGACGGCTTGGTCCATGGTTCGGACCGCGCCGTGGAACATCGCCACGTCCTGTCTGGCGCCCTGGGTATCAGTGAGGAAGGGCGGCATCGCCACGGAGGAAGGGTCAGCCGGCTCGTAGCGCTCGTAAGGCCGGTGGACCTCGCCGAAGCCGACGCGGGCGTAGAACGGATGGCGCCCTTGTCCGCGGTTGCGGAGGAAGCGGGCGGCCTGGTCTGCGACCCCGTGGCATTCGGTACCGACGGAGCGATCCGCGAGGTGTTGAAAACCCAGGCGAGTCACGTCCTTCACCTCGTGTTGGTGGCCGAAGAGGTGAGTCTCGTAGCCGGCCTCGCCCAGCAGCATGGCGAGGGTGGAGTTGGCCTCGGGAAGGTCCCAGTCCAGGTTGACCAGGCCCATGAGACCATTGACGTGCGGGTGCTTGCCGGTGAAGACCGCCCCGCGGCTCGGACTACAGAAACACGCGGTTGCGAAGTGGCGGTTGAACCGAGTGCCCTCAGCGGCGAAGGCGTCAAGGCAGGGGGACTCGACCGAGGGGTTCCCGTAGCAACCCAGGTGAGTGCCGAGGTCGTGGACGATGATGACCAGGATGTTCGGGCGCGAGGCACCAGTCATGATCGGCCACCGCCGGGGACATGCCGGACCTCAATGCACATCGCGGCGCATGCAATCGCGACAGACATACCAAGCCGGATTGCCATGGGTCTCTCCTTCTTCACGGTCAGCCGTTCGCGGAAGTGCTTCACCGCCCTAGCTCCCGAAGCCTGCCCGCAGGCGTACCACAGGGAAGGGGTCACTGAGCACCAGAAGGACCCAGGGGATGCGTAGGACCGGGTCTGGATTTCAGCTCCAGAATACGCGGGGCGAGGTATGGATAAGGGCGGGTCGACGGCGGGGCCCGTGCCTGACACCGACGAGTCTACGGTCCCCCCTCAAGGCCCTGCATGACCCGTAGCGCGACCGGGTGATCGGGATCGTGCCGCAGAGCGCGACGCATATGCACGACCCCCCCCGGCTCCGTCCCTCTGGCGAGCTCGGCAAAGCCCCCACCGCACCTCGCGGTCGGCGCGCAGTCTGGCCGAGTGAAGGAAGCCAGCAGCAGCTAGCTGCTGCTCCGCCTCAGGCCAGCGCTTCTGCGCCGCCAGTACCATCGCGAGCGTGAGACGGCATTTCGAGACGATCTGGCGCACGTCTCCGTCATTCTTCGCCCGGCACGCCTGTCCCGTGTTGATCGCCTCCCGCAGCCACACGGTCGCGCGGGCGTAGTTCTCCCCATCAACACATCGTCGGCCAAACACGTCCAGCAGGCTGAGGTACGCTGCGACCGTTCGCCCGTCGTAGTCGTCTGAGCCGATGCTGCGCACAATCTGCTCAGGCGCGGCGGCGGGCGCGGCCGCCCCTTCAGCGTCGTTCTGCACCTCGTAAAGCCACCCAGACTGACGCAACGCGTCCCGGGGGATGTAATACCCAAGGGCTCCCGGATACGCGTGCGTCGGCAGGGCAGCGTTCGCCTCAAAAAACTCCTCGGCGGCCCGGAGCGAAGCCGGCGGCACCGCCAGGTGGGGGTACTGAGCTTTGAGTTGCCGCCCATACCATTCGTAGGCAAGCAGTGGAAGGTAGACATTGATAAGACCGGTGTCGGCCCCTTCGACCTCGTCAAGATAGGTCAGGAGGAAGCCGATCTCGGAGGCATTGTGAGCCAGCACCGTCCCACGCGGCACTTGACGCACGAGATCGAGTCCATGGTCGCGAGCGGCTGTCAGACCGGACTTGTCGGCCAGCGGGTAGTGCCGATACGCCCCGATCGCGCTGCACAATACCAGGGCAATGCCGCCGATCCAGGCAGAAACGCGCCCAGCAGACGACGCTCCCGAGCCAAGTACGCAGAGGGCGGCACACGCAAGGCAGCCGATAGCTGCGTAGGATGGTAGAAGATACGCTTCCCACGTATAGCGATCACTCATCATGTTGTACGTTACGACCAGAGCCAAGTCGGCCAGGAGCATCAGAAGCGGGACCGAAACAGCCGCCCCGATCCCTCGACGGCGGCACCATGCGCCAATGGGCAGCAAGAGCGCTCCCAACGTAGCAAGCACGAGAGCCGGGGGACCGAGATCCGAGAGAAACACCGACCCGCAGTACACCAGGTTCGGAACCACCTCGCTGGGCGATACACCAAACACGAGATTGGCGAACTCCCGCCCGCTCACCAGCCACCAAAAGCCCTTCAGCGTCTCGGGATCACCCCAATCACGTGCAGGATCGGCCAGCGATCGCAATGGCAGGTAGATGAATGGGAGAAGACCTACCACCACGCCGACGCCGGCAGCAACCAACGCCCGGCCTCGCCGTCCTTTGGGTGCGGCAAACAGGACTGGCGCCAGCGTGGGAGCCCCACAGAGCGTCAGGGGGTGAACGCCAAACCCCAGTCCAAGCAAGAGACCCATCAGAAACGGTCGCGGCCGGCGCCCGACTCCGGTCAGCAGGATCGCGGCGCACGCGGCCGCGGCGAGGGGGTACTTATTCGCTACAGTCGCCTTCATCCACAGTCCGGGAGCCACCGCAACGGCGGTGGCACTTGCCACGGATGCCGCCATCGCCAGCCCGAGCCGGGGCTTGCCGCCCATGATGCGCTCAGAGAGACGGTAGCCCGCGAGGAACGTCAACGTGACGACTAGCGCCGCGGAGAATGCCGATAGCACGTTGACGCGATAGGCCGGGGTACCAACCGGCAGGAGGGAGAAGAGCCAGCCCAGGATAGTGTAAACCGGGGAACCGTTCGGGTGAGCGATCCCTGGCTCAACACAGGACGCGATCAACTCGCCCGAGTCGGACCAGTAGACGGTGGGGCACAGGCAACGCAGGTACAGCAAGAACGAGAAGCACCCGACTGCCACCCCAATAGCCTGGGGCTGCAGCCGGGCGCGTCTTGCTCCTCGGCTGTCCGCGTCCAAGCGCGTTTCCTGCCGCGCCTCACTCATAGCACTGGTAGCCTCTACCGGACCTTCTGCCAGTGCGTGGCATACGCGTTCTCGAAGTATCCCAAGTCGGACTTCAGCCACTTCGCATGGCCATCGGCATGTGCCGCGTTGAATCCCTCGTTATGGCCACCCGTGTTGTGGCTTGCGGTCGTGCACGCCACTGCGTGAGGTACCCAGGTCCTGCCGCGACAGTGCTCGCCACCCGCGTAGTTCGCGAGCGTCTGGGGATAGGAGCACCAGGCGTTGGCTCGGTAGGCATTGCAGTCAAATACCATAACTGTCTCGGCCGGGTGCGTGATCGCCCCCATTGCGTTGTTGATGGCCCCGTGGCTGCCCGTACAGACGTAGTTGCTGAGCCCGTAACTGATGGTGAGCCCGTTGCTGGGACACACGAGCATCTGTTGGTTCTTCATGTACGGCCCGAGCAGCTCCCACCAATGAACCCATCGCGCGCCCGGCACGTCGTCGTTGTAGTTCATGACCATGCGCTCGTCGTAGTCCCCGGCATACATCAATATGGCAAGCCCAAGCTGCTTCACGTTCGAGAGGCAACTCGTCTGCCGGGCCTTCTCCCTCGCTCGGGCAAATACAGGGAAGAGAATGGCGGCCAGAATGGCGATGATCGCGATGACGACCAGTAACTCAATTAGCGTAAAACCACGCCGTCTCATACAGTGTGCCTCCTCGGCCTGAGTACATCGAATAGAACGTCTACGGCGCAACGCGGCATCCGTATTCACCACGGAGCTTGACTGGCGGAACATTGGCCCGCTACTAAGGCGTCGGAACGGTCGGGTTGCCCTCGTTCGGGCCGCCCCCGGTCCCCGGCACCTGGTCCATCTCCGCCGGCGACGCCTCCTGCGGCCCGTCCGGGACTTCCACCGCACCGCCCGAGCCGCCTGACACCACCTTCCAGCCGACCAGACCGACGACAGCCAGCACAACCACAATTGCGATCACGATTGCTGCGGGACTGAGATTCTGTTTCACCTCTGTGTTCGACTCCCTTCGTTCCCCCGTCTAGGGGCGCTGTCTGCCTGCGTTCCCCATACGCGGGGTACCCGAATATGTCCGCACGACGTACGCCTATAGTATAGTTCCGCGCCTCATGACTGGCAACCTATTTCTATATAATAGGTTTTTCTTTTGTCTTCATGAGTATTTTCAGACATTCCGGTGCCGAATAGATAGAATTCCTGACTCGATGGTTGGGGGCAATTGGGGATCGATCTACTCGGCAGAACGCTCGATGGGCCAAACGTCTCTGCGCGCCCGCTGGACCTGCTCACCGGGGTCGATGCGCCGGCCGAAGGCCGGTGTGTGTGGACTCGTGACGCCGTGAGGCTCGATGGCTCAGCGATGATACCAGCGCATGGGACGCTGCTGCTGAGCGCCCGTCATCGAGGACGGCAGGCATGATGAACGAAGGTCCTGTACGGCTGCCGCGATGGGCAGCCGCTGACGAGCAGGTCAGCCGAGCCTTGCGGCGCTCCGGTGGCTTCCCAAACCGGTCCGCAGTTCAGACGCCGCAGTGCTCTATGCCAACTCGGCCTTGATGCTCTGCAAATACTGGAATGACTGAGCCGCGAGCGCATCCACCAACTCCGGGATCATCTCGGACTTCTTGAACATCCCCTCAAACCGCTCCACGACTACCGGGCCCGCGAAGCCGTGGGGTTTGAGGGCCTCCAGCATTGCCTTGTGGTCTACGTCGCCAGCACCGGGCACGGGGAAGACAGGGTTGGCGCGCAGGCCAAGGTGGTCCTTGACGCAGATTCCCACCACGAGATCGGCGCAATCCCTGATGTCGAGAGCGGGGTCCAAGCCCTCATAGAAGCTGACGTTGCCGCCGTCATAGCACACCCGCACGTGGCTCGACCCGATCCGCTCGACGGTCTGCCGGAGCACGTTCCCGCACGCGGTGACCCCGGTGTGTGGCTTGAGGGCGACCATCATGTCGATGGACTCGGCGTGCTTGGCCACGGGCTCCATCGCCGCGAACCACTCGTCGCATTGCGCGGTCCATGTCGCCAGCCCATGCTTCTTGCCCGGCCAGACCTCGTATTCCCACGGCCCCCACGCCAAGGCGCACTCGGCGCCGAGGGTCTTGGCGTCATCCAGCCGCTTCTTCCACGCGTCCACGCCGCCGTCGCCGGTCGGCCCCGCGGGCATGAAGATCATCACGGTCTGCAGCCCGGCGTCCTCCACGAGGCGCCGCACTTCCTGGGCCTCAGCAGCAGGGGCATCCGCGCCCAGTATCTCCCCGTCGGCATGTCTCGTGTAGAGGCACGCATACCTGAAGCCCGCGCGCGCGATGCCCTCCAGGGCGCGTTGCAGCGACACCTCGGTGTACGGTAGGGTCTGGCATCCGATCTTGAAGTCCATTTCAGTCCTCGCTCTAGATCGTGGTCACGCCGGTTGCCCGGCGGGAACGCGTTGCAGCGGGCATTCGAGGGATCTCAACCTGTCCCCTCCGTCGCCGGGAAGGAGTGATGTGGTGTCCTCGGCGTACCCCGAGGCGGGCCCGCCGCCGAAGAGGCGCTCTCAGTCTCCACCTCGAATGGCTGCCCCAGACAGACCGTCGGTCGCCGAGCCCCACTGCGAGGGGTAGATCCCGGTTGGCCATCGTGGTCAAGGCGCGCAGCCGGCTGCGGGGAGGTCGCGTGATGGAAGCGAGCCGTCCACTTACAGTTGTCGCTCTGAGCGTCATCGGGCTTGGAGGCGTGGTGCTGGTGGGTCCTGGCCTGGGGGCAGCTCAGGCACTCGGCGGCCGCGGTGAGCGCTCGCCGGTCATTGCTACCGGATGGGACTCCCCAAATCCGCGGCAGTTCCGCGAAGGGCTGAGCGCCTTTGAGGGCTGGGGCGTGTTTGACGGCACGACTCTCCGCGCGACGCGTCAGACGACCGATGGCGCCGAGACAGCGGCGATCTTCGCCTTCTCCATAGAGCCGTGGACGTGGGAGGAGTTCGCGACCGCTCTCGCCGACCTGAAGGCGGCGCAACCAACCACGTGTCGCGAGAACTATCTGATGGTCTACTCCAATCCGGGCGATGTTGATTGGTTCGACGACGATGGCTGGCGCACCATCGCCGAGCACTGGCGGTTGCTGTCGCGGCTGGCTCAAGAAGGGGGCTTGCGCGGGCTGCTTTTCGATGCGGAGCCCTATACGCCGCCGCACTCCCAGTTCCTCTACCGAGCGCAGCCTCAGCGGGACGATCACACCTTCGCCGAGTACCGCGCCATGGCTCGGCAGCGCGGGCGTGAGGTCATGACGGCAGTGCGCGAGGAGTTCCCGGAAGTGAGCATCTTCAGCTACCGGCTCTTCTCCGACATGCTCGGACTACTGGACAGCGGCAATCTGGACGTGGCGATTGAGCCTCATACGTACGGCCTGCTGCCTGCCTTTGTCGATGGATGGCTGGACGTCATGCCGCCTGAGATGCGCATCATCGAGGGCACCGAGGACATTGGATACCGGGCCAACTCATTCGCGGAGTACAGCGGGGCTTTCACGCGGCTGAAGTTGCGGTTGCCCGAGTTCGTGGCGCCGGAGCATCGCGAGAAGGTCCGGCGGCAGTTTCTGGTCGGGCAGAGCCTCTACCTTGACGCCCACGTGAACCCGCCAGACAACCCCTGGCACATCGACCGCCAGGGCGGCACGTCCGCCGCCCGGCTCGCTGCCAACGTGGCCTCGGCGCTGGCGGCCAGCGATGGCGTTGTGTGGCTCTATGGGGAAACGGCTCGGTGGTGGCAGGCGGGTGACCCGAAGTACCCCATGTGGCCAGAGCGGATGCCCGGGGTCGTCGCTGCCATCCGCCGCGCCAAGGACCCTACGGGCGTCGCGCACCAGCTCATCCACCGGGACCCAGCGCCTCAGAACATGCTGACCAACGGCGATTTCAGCCAAGCCCCAACACCCGACGAACCGCCCACGGGCTGGTGGCAGTGGCAGGACGATGCCTCGCACGGGGAAGTGGGCAGCAGCGCGGAGCAAGTCGAGTTGCGCGGGGTGCTCGACGGCGTGGTCGGCTGCACCATCACTGTCCAGCCGGGCCACATCTATGCCGCGCGCGTGCGCGTGAAGACGGAGGGGCGCGGACTGGCCTTCCTGAGCATCGGCTGGAAGACCCTCGACGGGGCATGGACCGCGCACTCTCAGAACCGGCGGCTAGTGGGTACTGAGCCCGCCGACGCGACCGGCTGGCGCGAGATCATCGGGCTCGTGGAGGCGCCCCCAGAGGCGGGACAACTCGTCTTCATGGCGGCCGCCTCCGGGCAACTCGGCGACACCGACCGATGCTGGTTTGACGACGCCATGCTCGTCGACGTGGAGGAATGACGCGAGGAGTAATGTGCCGCGGCCCGCGGCCCGACTGCAGCCACCGGACGCGCAGGAGATACGAGCCATGACACTCCGTTTCGCAGCGACGCGCCCGCGCCCGGCTCGCCCGTGGTGGGTCCTCGCGGCCGTGCTGCCGATGGCTCTGGCCGGCCGGGCAACGCATGCGGCGCCTCGGCCGAGCCATCCCCATCTGTTCTTCGCCGACGACGACGTTGAGGCGCTTCAAAAGCGCGTCGAGTCGGGAGTGCCCCAACAGGCCTGGGAGAGCATCGTGGCCCGGTGCGAATCGGAGGTCGGACCCGATTCGGCGGGAGCCGCTCTGCTCCAGGACGTGCAAGACGGGGACCGGGCGCTGCAGGGATTCTGCTCCAGCGCCACGCGCTACAACGACCCGCTCATCGATCTGGCGACCGGCTGGGCGCTGTCGGGTGATCGCCGCTTTGCCGATCGGCTGGAAACGCTTCTTCGCGCGGCCCAGGGCCTGTTTCCGGAGGGCATCGACTTCTGGCGGCAGGCCTTCAGCAACTCGGTGACTATGGACATTGGGGAGGCGCTCGCGACCACCTACGACCTGGGGTTCACTGGCCTGCCTTCGGACCTGCGCGAGTGGCTCCGGGTCGCGCTCGTGACGCACTGCCGCGCTGTCGACGAGGCGATGGGCGAAGGGAACCTGGGCCTGGGCGAGGCCTACCGCGGGTGGCAGGGCGCGAACTTGAGACTCGTGCGAGCCAGCGACCTCGCCGTGCCCGCCCTGGCGCTGAGAGGCGAGCGCGGTTTCGAGCGCAAATGGGTGCAGACGGCGATCGCGGAGTACCAGAGCTTCCTGGAGACGGGCTTGGGGGATGAGGGCGAGTACCACGAGAACGGAGCCTACCTGGGCTACGCAATGACCTTCGGCTCGCGCGGGCTGTACGCCCTCAAACGCGCCGGCCATGACCTCTTCGCCGACGAACGCTTGCGCGCGGCCGCCTCCGCTCTCGCGTGGGAAGTCACGCCCGGCGGCGCGTTCAACCCGCTGAACGACGCCGAGTACCAAGCCATCGGATGGCACCTCGACGGCTGGCGCCTCCTGTGCTGGGCCTACCCATCTGACCCAGCCGCCAACTGGCTATACCGCGAGGCTCTTGCCTACCAGTCCATCGGCCACGGGAGCATCACCGCGCTGACAGCTATTGCCTTCCACCGCGACCCGCAGCCCGTGGATCTGGGGCAACTCAGCGGGTTCGAACGCCATGCTCGGTATCTGCCGCACGGCGGGCGCGCGTACTTCCGCGCGGGATGGGACAACGAGGCGCTCCTGGCGAGTCTGTACTCCGTGGCCACGCACCTCGGCTGGCACGGCCAAGGCGACGCCAACTCGCTGACGCTCTACGGCGCCGACGGTCGCTGGCTGATCGAGTCCGGCTACGGCGGCGATCTCATTGGGCCGGACGCGCACAACCTGGTGCTGATCGACGGCGTGGGCCCCCCCAGCCACCTGTACCCGGGTAGCGGCGGCGCGGTATGGTCCGGCGCGGGCGACATCACGCAGTTCCTGGATGGCGGCTGGGCCTCCATCGCCGAAGGCGACGCCCGGGAGGCCTATGGATCGCTGACCTGGTACCGGGAGGGCATGAAGACATACCCGCGCTCTCCGGTGGGCAAGGCGCTCAGGCAGTTGGTGTTCCTGCATCCCGACGCCGCCAACGAGGTGCCGGGGTACTTCCTCGTGCACGACGACATCCAAGAAGACGCCGACGAGCATGCCTACGAGTGGCGCTTCCACACGGCCTCCGAAAACCGGATTCAGGAGACGGGCCACGGCCTGCTGCTGGAGAACCGGTTCAACCACGATCACTATGAGAACCTGGGCGAGCCCACCGAGCAATGGCTCTACCACGAGTTCGACCTTGCCGAGCCAGGCACGTACCATTTGCACGCCGTCGCGCGCGCGCCCCGGTACGCATCTGCCTACATCCACACCCGCCTCGACGGAGAGCTGGTCGGATACGGGAGCACCGGGATTCCGTTCTGGACGACCGTACCCATCTCCAACGAGCCGTTGACCCTTGCCGCCGGGAAGCATGTGGTCGGGCTGCGTCAGTCCCAGGGGCCCCTGCGTGTCGCCGGGGTCCTCCTCACGCGCCAAGATCAGGCTCCGCCGCTGAGCGACCTGGAAGCCGCGGGCGACGCCCTGTTCGCGCGCTTCGACACGACCACGGACGCGGCGGCCCCATGGCGGCACGTTCGCCAGGCTGAGTCCCGATGCGAGGTCGCGTTCCTCCGGCCGGACCCTCTGACCATTTCGTGGGATCCCTTCCGGGAACAAGGCCACTGGCGAATCACCGAGCAGACCATGGTGCGCGCTGTCGCGGAATCCCGCAGCCCGGAATTCACGGTCATGCTGTACCCGCACCGGGGCACCCAGCCGCGCCCCGAGATCGCCCAGCCGGCGCCAGGCCGACAGGGCTACCAGGCGGCGATGAAGTGGCCGGACGTCACCGACTACGTGTCAGTATTCGACTCATCCGCCACGCGCGCGTATGAGGGCCTCGAAGGGGAAACGTGGACTCCACTCGAGGCAGACGGCCTGCCTGCGGTGGACGGCCAGTTGGCGGTCGTCCGCGCCCGCCCCGGCGAAGAAGACACGCCCCTCGGCTTCGTGGCGGTGTCGGCCACGCGCCTGAGGTGGGGTGACAGGGATTTGGTTGAGGTGCTGGACCCGGGAGACTACACCGCCGTAACGCTGGTGCAGTCAGGACGGGAGCTTGCCATTCACGGCCTGATCAGGCCCGATAGCATCTGGCGGGTCAGCCGGCGCACGCGCGTTAGGGTGTACGGTCCCAAGGTTGAAAGAGTGCTGGTCGACGGCGAGGAGACGGCCTTCGAGCGGGACGGCGACTCCGTGGTCGTGCCCATCACGGGCAACCGGCACGTGTCCCACAGACAACGCGTTGAAGCCCGGATCGAGCAGGCGCTCCGGGCGCCCTAGATCCCCTTCAGAACTCCTGACCAAAGAACCGCTCGGCGTTACGGAACAGGATGTTTGCCTTGTCGGCGTCGGCGATGTCCGCCTGCTCAATGGCCGCGAGTTGGGCCGCCGGAACGTGGCAGGGAAGGTCCGACCCGTACATGAGACGGTCGGAGCCACAGATCTCCCGGACCGTGTGCTCGATGATCGAGTAGAACGCCATGTAAGGATGCTCGAGGCCCGCGTAGAGGCTCGTGCTGGCACACGTGCGGATCAGGCGAGCGTGCGTGAGCGCGATCGGTGCCCCGCAGGAGTACATGTGGGCCATGCAGGCTTTCACGGTGGGGTACTTCGCCGCCAGGTAAGCGATCTTCGGGGGATCGTCAAAGCCGTTCTCAATCGAGTGGAACATTGCCGGCGCATCCTGATCGGCAAGAAAAGAAAAAATCTCGTCGCCCAGCACCTCGACATCATACCCGTGGTACCGTGCCAGGATCTTCACGCCGACACACCCCGGCTCGCGCAGGAGCTCTTCGGTTTGCTCAAAAGACCGCGCGTGGAGCGGGTTGAGCACGCAGCACATGTAACAGTCCGGCTCCCTGGACGTCCTGTCTAGCACTTCCTCGTTGATACGCATGATGAGGTCGATATCCAGGTTCTTACGCTCCCCGCCTCGGGACGGGTCGACCGCGGACTCTACCCGACCAAGGAACACGTTCGCTGTGATCCCCGCCTTTCGGCTGACCTCCACGACCTCCTCGAAGGAGGCCGACATGAACGGCGTGTCCGACACGGTCCCGTAGTGCGAGTGGGTATCGACGATCTTCACAGTGACCTCCTCGTTGGAGTTGAGTGGCCCGCCGCCGACCCTCAAGGCGCCGTGCCGTACAGCCTGACCCAGTCCGCCTCGATTGTGTGGCCCGGGCCGCCGATGTCGAGCCTCAAGTACTTCAGCACCCCGCTCCACTTGCCCTCGGGTTTCTTGGATACCTGGTAGGTGTGCCACTCGCCGTCGGGCTTGAGGGGGAACGTGAAGGTCTTGTTCGCCGACATCTGCGGCTCTTCGGTCGTCGTCCAGAACAGCTGGCAGGATGACACGCCCTCGCTGACTCTGAGCCTGAGCGCGATGCACCGCAGGCTCTCGATGGCCACGCCGACGTTGTCGACGATGAGTTGTGGATCGTCCATGTTGACGGTTGTCGATAGGATACCGTCCCGCACCACGAACGGCTCTACATGGTAGGGCCCCCATCCCTCGCTCGTGTCCCCGTCAAACTCCCACGCCTCCAGCGGGTCGGTCCCCGGAAGTGGCTCGTCGATGCTCCACTCCACGGTCCGCAAGGACAGCGGAGGATCCGGGTATGGCTCGTCCTCGACAACGCGCGCCTGCGCGACCTCTTCGTCGTTGAGAATGCCAAACGACGCGATCCTGTCGGGGGTCGGCACGTAGTCGACGTGCTCGTCCGGCGCATCCGTGAACGTCTCGCGCACTGCATCCAGGAACGCGAAGCCCCACTCTCTGTCCGGCTCGATGAAGCTGCCCTCACCCCACTCGTTCCAGGCCTCGATGATGGCCATGTTGGCGCGCTCGTCGATGTGCTCCAGGCTTGCCTCGCACATGCCCGCGAACTTCTCCGGCGTCTTCCCCGCGATGACCGCCGCGTTCGCCCCGGCTCGAGGTCGGTTGTCCCAGTTGGAGCCGATGGGGGGGATATACGGGAGGCCGGCGTTGTCGCTCATGCCTCCCCACATCGTCTCGTAGTGCTTGACCATCTCCTCGTAGGGAATGCTGTAACCGCCGCGCCACTCGTACTTGGAGTCGTAGTCCGTTCCGTAGTAGCCATATCCCGTGACCGCGCTAAACTGGGCCTCCTCGAGTTCCTTTCCACCTCCGACGGCGACCAGGCAGATGTCCGCAACGCCCCGAGCGCGCAGCGCCCGATTCATCTCCTCGACGGCCTGCCCGAACCCCGCCGGTCCGCCATTGGCTTGGAGCAACCTCCGCCAGTCCCACACGACGAGCACGGGCCGACCGTCAATGGTCAGGTAGTTGTCGAGCTTGAAGTAGTTGTCCGCGAGGTACTCGACCATCTCAACGAGGGCCGGCGTCTGAAAGTCCTCGTCGGTGGGGCGATTCCAGGCCCTGTCACGCCAGTCCATGCCATGGTTGCACCAGTGGATGCAGAACTTCATGAGGTGGTTGTAGCGGGCTTTGAGGAAGCCGTCCTCAAGCGTCCGCAGGAGGCGGTGCTCGCCGGCGTTCCAGTACCAGTCAAAGCAGAAGAAGGAGATGCCATGCTCCAGCGCCCACTTGATGTGCCAGTCGTTGACCTCGGGAAGCGAGTCATCGTAGAACCCCAGGAGCGGTCGGGGCGCGGGCTTCTTGGCGACCAGCCGCCACTCGCTGTCCTCGTCATGGGTGCGGTAGGGGTAGTCACCCCGACCCTCGTCCCTGTACCATCCTGGGAAGATATAGACCCCTAGTTCAATGCTGCTCTCGACTGGCTCGGGCGGAGGCACGTAGTCGCCGGTCCACACGGTCTCCGCCGCGCCATCCGCACCGACCATCCCGGCCAGCAGCAGGATGGCCAAGTGCAGCGGGCGGGGAACTGTCGATCTCGTAGGTCTCACGGGGACAACCATATTGCGCCTCCACCTGGCTCGGGGTCGCTTACGGTCAGTTGTCGTTAATGACTGATCCGCGCCGCAGGAAAGCACTACTCTTCCGCGCCTGCGCGCGTCGAACTCCGGAAGAGACCGTGGCGGAGGCAGTTGTAGACGTCGTCGCCACGCGGACCCTGGTAAGACGCGAACTGCACGCCCATGAAGAGAAGGATGCCCTCTGCCCCGACGCGCCGCGCCCCCTCCACCTGGTCGATCAACAGCTCTGGCTCAATCGGCACCGACCCGCTCGTCTCGGGATAGAGGATCAACGACGGCCAGAACGGCACGCGGCCGGCAATGATCTCCGTGGCTTCGCGACAACTGTCGGTCACCCAGCGCGCGTCCTGGGCGTAGACCATCGTAGTGATAGCGTCGAAGGTGCCCAGTTCAAGCCAGTCCGGCCAGATCATGTACATTCTCTCCGCGCTGGAACGGTAACTCGGGGCTGTCACGCATCCGATCACCTGTATGTTCGGCTTGCCCTTGCGGGCGGCCTCGGCGAGTTGATGCGTCGCGCGGACTATCAGCGCCCGCCGCCAGTCGCGCCACTTGCGCGCAACGGGATCGTCGTCTGCTGACTGATCGAGTTCCCCAGGATCGCAGGAGAGGTCCAGCTTCTCCTGGGCGATGAAGGCCTGCCGGCTCCGCTCGCTGTATCCCCCGTCATACCCCTCGTAGTCGAACGCGATACCGTCGATGTCGAGTTCGCGACATGCTCGCTCGACCGCATCACAGTGCCATGCCATGGCCTCTGGGCAGGCTGGGTCCGGCAGGTTCAGCGCCCCGGTCTTGCTGTGGTCCGTCCAGTCCGGGTGGGCCTCCAGCGCTTCGTCGAATGACTCAACCGGCGAGCACGGCAAGAAGCTCCACAGGATGGGCCGAATGCCGCGTGCTCTGAGCCGCCGAAACATCGTGTTGGCATCACCTGAACTCCGGGCGGCTTGCCCGCGGATGGCGAGTGCAGTGTTGATCCCCGCCGTCTCCATCCGTCGGATGAAGGTGTCCAGCGGCGGTCCGGTGAGCACGCCCGGCATCCACACGCCACGGACTTCGTCATCAGGGGAATCGACGGTGGTGTATAGCAGTTGCTTCGCGTCGGCAATCACCTTGCGGACCGACTGCCAACTGCTCTGGGGGTCGGAATCCGTTCGCGCGCGGGCCTCGGCCAGTGTCTTGCGCAATGCGCGCAGCCTGCGTCTTCCGCGAGCCGGTGGCGGGGAATCAACGGCACGTGCGGCCAGGCGCTGCCGCACGTTGTTCAGTTGGTGTTGCGCGTTCCGGAGCCAGGCCCCCTCGTCGATGGTGATGGTAGCGTCTTCATCGTCAAACGCCGCCTTGGCGCCAATCATCCCCCGGTGGCTGATCCACAGGGCGGTCGACCCGTGGCTGGAGATGACAAACCCATCCTGAGGGATCTCACAGTTCCCGCCACCCCATTGGATGACACGACCTCCGGAAACGACCAACTCGCGCCTGAAAATGCTCGATGGGGTGGTGCGACCAAGCCGCGGGGTGTAGATGGCTAGCTGATTGTTCGTGAGGATGGGCTTATCGATCAGATCAATCGGGTGGCTATACACGTTCGGCCTGAAGGGGGTGGCGGGCGTCACGTCCAGGCGCTGGCCGGGCGTGGCGTGCAGGTCGAGCCAATCATCGAACCGGGCCATGACCCAGTACTCGTTGGGTCCGAGCCGCTCAGGCGGAACGCCGCCGCGGGACTTGACCGCTCCGTCTGAGATGAGCACCACCTGGGTAGCGGGTGCGCGTGGCGGCAGCTCCCCCCCGCAGCGCATGTCGTAGAGCGCGACCCAGCCACGAGCCGGCCGGTTTGACGGGTTCTCAAAGTCCACGTAACAAGCTGCTCCGTCTTGGGCCAGCAGCATCCGGTCTGAGTTCTCGCCAAGAGCCGGTGGTATGAGGGCGACGCCCATCAGCCATGCACTGATGGCCAGGCTCTTGCTCGTCTTCCACAGGCTTGAGTGCAGAGGCGTGGACATCCGTATCCTCCCGCGGGGATGGCGACTGTGGAACGCCGTAGCTGCCCGTTTCTTGCCGTCACGACCAAACGCCACGCCGGTGGTATTGCCGATAGGACGCCATCACACCTCGGTCAGGACCCCTCAGGCATGGTCGAGACGAATGCCGCCAAGTTGACAGACGCGAGGTGAGCGGCATCCACGTTACGGGAAGGCGGTCGGCAGTATCTCCTTCGTCATCCGGAGGTACGCCGTACAGTCCATGCCAAGCGACGCAGCCTGTCCGATGCGCGCATCGCCGGCGGCGCCAATCAGGATGAAGGCCTCTTCTCGGCTCATGTCGAGCGCCGTTGCGAGCAGCGTAGTCATGTCGCTCGTCGCCTGCCGGATGGCTTCCTCGAGGACGGCCGCGTTGGCGCACGCGCACCACGCATCAGGCGTTTCGATGACCGGCCTCTGCCAGCCCAGGCCCTTCCGTAGCGATGTCTCCACCGTCACCTCGGCTTCGATGTCCAAGCCGCCGCCCGTCAGCTCCCCGTCCCCCATCCTGGCGTGCACGTCACCAATGGCGAGCAGGGCGCCGGGCACGGCGACCGGTAGATAGACCGTCGAGCCAATGCCGGCCGCGTTGATGTCCAGGTTGCCGCCATGTGGCCCCGGGTAGAACGTATGGACCGGCTCGCCCGCCGGCGCCGTGCCAATCACGCCGACCATCGGCCGGGCTGCAAAGCGCAGGCTTTCGTTGAACTGAATCATGCCGTCGTGGACCGGCGTGATGTTTGCCTCCGGTGGATCCAGTTCGTCATATATGACTCCGCCGCCCTTCACGCGGCCGTAGCCGTAGCTCCCGAGTTGGATGTCGAGGATTTCGATCGCCAGCGTATCGCCCGGCTCCGCACCCGTGACCGTGACCGGACCCGTCGCCGGATTGCCCTGGTCTCTCGATATGGTGACGCGAAGCGCCTCCTCACGGGTCGTGATCCTCCCGCCGACGGCGTCCTGAGTCTCGAACAGCACGCGCTCCCCCGGCGCGATCTCATCGACCGGCTGCGCGTCCTTCGATAGCAGGCAGGTCACTCGGTCCCGCCTAATCCGCTTCATATTCACTCTCCCCCGTTCGTGCCGAGGCGGCGCGTCGTCGCGCGCAGGCTCACACCGCGCCTTCGCTGTTGCCTCCTGCTCTCCTCCGCGAGGGCGAGGGCCGGTCAGCGGCGAACACACTAGACCGAGATGACGGGAGTGACCAGCCATGGGAACCAGGCGCGCGCCGTGGATAGCGTTCATTCTGCTCGCCGCCTTCGGGAACGGGGGGAGAGCGATGGCGCAGGATAACGGGCCTCAACCCGAGCCGCCGAAGCTGGAGGGCGTGGAGCGTTCGATCGCGGCCCCAGGCGGGATGTTCCCCGTGCTGCAACGGCTGCGGAGCGGGGCCCTGGCGGCGGTCGTGCGTGGCGGCGCCCCACACGTGGGAGTCGGTGGCTTGCTCAACCTCGTCACCTCCGAGGATGGCGGGCTCACGTGGTCGGAACCCAATCTGATCGTCTACGTGCCCCCCGACACCCGCGACTGGGCCTTCGGGCAGGCCGATGACGGGCGGCTCATCCTGGCCTTCTGCGTGACGGGAGCCTACACCGACGGAAGACACGGCTTCGAGGCGGCCCAGTACCATCCATGGGTCACCACGTCCGATGACGACGGGGCGCAGTGGAGCAATCCCGCCCCGCTGGACTGCTCGCCGCTGCAGTACTCCGCGCTGTTTGGCAAGATCATCACTCTCGCCGACGGAACGGTGCTACTGCACGGGTACGGATGGCACCAACCCGAGGACGAAGGCGATGAATTGCCCGCGGACAAGCAGGGCATGTTCAACTACCTCCTGCGCTCCACCGACGATGGCAGGACTTGGGGTGACTTCACGTTCATTGCCAGCCAAGGCTACAGCGAGACCGCGTTGTGCGCGCTGCCTGACGGACGGATCTTGGCGGCCATGCGTGCCGACGGCCTGCATCAGTCCATCTCCGCTGACGAGGGCCGAACTTGGAGCGCGCCTGAGCTGCTCGTGGAGGGGGCGCGCCAGCCCGCGGATGTGATCCTCCTCGAGAGCGGCAAGCTACTCCTGACGTTCGGGCGGCGGGTCGAGCCCTTCGGCGTCGAGGTGGTTCTGAGCGGCGACGAATATGGCACGTGGGACTGGAGCACGCACCGGCTGATCGAGTGGGAGGCCCCCAACACCGACTGCAGCTACCCCAGTTCGGCGCAACTTGACGACGGCGCCATCGTCACGCTGTACTACAAGGTCACCGACGCGGCGAGCCCTGACCTGCGCCAGCACGTTCAGGTCTGGAGCGCGCGGTACGATGAGAGCGACCTGCTGCCCGCCGAGGAGGGCGTCACCGTGCCCGAGAGCGATGCAGCCTCGAAACGCGACCCGATCACCGACCTCACGATCGCCATGCTTGACGCCCAACCAGTGCCGCTGCCAACACAGGAGTTCTCCGTGCGACAAGTCAACGCTCTCTGGCACGACGGCAAGCACTACATCTACGCGGACATCATCCCCTGGGCCAACCCCAAACACCCGGACAGCTACGGCTCCTCGATCGGCGCATTCTCCTCGCCGGACGGCCGACAATGGAGCTACCACGGCGAGGTGGTTGCGGCAGGCAGTGAAGGGGAATGGGACTATGGCGGCGTGGCGACGCCGGGAGCCTGCACGCTCGGCGGGAGATTCTACGTGGCCTACTCAGGGAGAGAGAAGAAGGATGGCCGCGGCAGACGGTTCCTGGGTCTCGCGGTTGCGGACACGCCTCTCGGCCCGTTCCGTAAGGCCGGCCCACCTATCTTCCCACTCGACGGGCATCCCCAGGATACCCCCTGTTTCGACGACCCATGTCTGGTCGTGGGGCCAGGCGGCAAGCTGCACCTCTACTACCGGTATGCGCGATGGCGCGGCGGCACCGGCGGAGCATGCGACTACACAATCCGTCTGCGGACGTCCGAGGATGCCGGGCGCACGTGGCCGGAGCCGACGGTGATTCTCCGGCCCGAGAACCCGGATGGCGTTCTCGAGACCATCGAGGCCAAGTACCTCCACGGGCGATTCGTCCTGTTCGTGCTCGACTATGTTGACGGCGCAAACGCGGCAATGTACGTGTCGCGCGACGGCGTGGCCTTCGAACGGTGCGCGCAGAGATGCGTGGAGGATGGGGACGGCATGGCGTTCGGGATGGGCTCGGTCTGCACGCGGTTGCCCGGACTGATCCCAGACGGCGACGGCGAATGTGGGCTGATGAATGCCGCCGGAGTCATCGATGAAGCAGGCCACTTCACGCAATGGATCTACCGCATTCGATGTCAATGAGGGCCAACCACACAGGCGCGCGGTCTGATGTGGGTCAGCCCGCCAACACTGCCGTCAGCCGACACGCGTGGGAGCGCACATGGATCGGCGCGACTTCGTACGGACATCAGCGATGGCGGCGGCCTCGGCCGGCACCGGGAGGTTCAAGGCTATGGCGCAGGATCGGTCCGAGACAGCATACCAGCACAGGATCGCCTTCGGGGCGTGGATCAACGACATGCGCAACGACGCGTTGCCGCTACAACAGTGGCCGGCGCCGGAGTTCGATGAGACAACCGTCGCGGGCGTGCTACGTGCGCTGGACGTGATCAGCGAGGCGGGCTACCAGTACCTTGATGCGTTCGGGCTGTTCGCCACCAATGAGTACCCCCCCGACATCGTGTCGGCTTTTGGCGACCGCGATCGCAACGAGCGAGTGCGGCGCGTGTTCCGAGCCGCCGACAAGCGCGGCGTGGCGATATCGCTGCCGCTAGGGCTGTTCACCTGGGGCTACGACCGGATCATCAGCGAGGATCCCGAGGTGCGAGGGAAGGATGCGGAAGGCAACCCTCACGCTCACGCGATGTGCGGGGCCGTCGAGAAGTCGTGGGGCTACGTGGAGAAGCTCATCGACACGTTCCTCGACCGGCACGATTTCGGCGCCGTGCACCTGGAGTCGGCCGACCTGGGCTATTGCCAGTGCCCAAAGTGCGCGGGGCAGTACGGTGTGGTGGGCTACAACGCGCGCCTGAACCAGCGGGCCGCCGACTACATCAAGTCGCGCCAGCCGGATGTGCTGGTCTACGTCTGCCCGATCAACTGGGTGCCCTGGGGGCTGAACGAGGATGGCGTCCAGCACAAAGTGAGCGAGGACGAACTGCCCTACGTGCAGGAGCTCAGCCGCCACATCGATGTCTTCATGGACCAGGGCCACCGAGGCCGGTTGCTGACGTGGGAGACCGCGCGCGACCTGGATTGCGATTACGGGACATCCGGCGGACTGTGGGCGTACCATGGGGCGCGATTCGACCGGCTGTCGTACTTCGTCCCGTATCCAAAGCGGGCAGCGGAACACCTGGCCGACCACCATGCCAACGGCGCGCGGGCATGTCTGTACTACCAGGGCCCGATGATCAACCCGGCCGTGGAGGTCAACTCGGCGGTAGCCGGTCGGATGATGCAAGACGCCAGTCGGGATGGGCGCGAGGTGCTCGAGGAGGTTGTCGACCTGTATTACGGGCCGAGGGATGAGGCGGCCCGCGCGAAACTGACGGACGTGTTCGTGGGAGTGGAGGATGCCTACTTCGGGAACTGGTCGGCGGAGCGCATCGAGGCAGCGCTCGGGATGGAGATGCCTGGCGAGCTGTGTCTCGGGCCGCTCTTCAACACGGCGCCCGACCCCGCATCTTACCTGCTGGAGCCCTTCCTCGAGACGGATGGCCGCGTGGACCTGAAGAACGCCCTCAAGCGCGCGATCAGCGACGCGACGGAGCTGGGCCACGACGTGCGCGACACGGAGCGGCTGGCTCGGGTCAAACGTTCCCTGACGTTGATGGCGCAGTCGTTGACAACGGTGATGCTGGTGAAGGGCGAGGCGTGGGCCAATTGACGCAGCCTGGCAAAGCCCCAGCCCGGGTGTGGGTGGACAGCCAAGCCTGCGTCCGCGACTGACTCGCCTTGGCGGGAGGGGGCAGATTCGAGACCAACGAAGGATCTGATCTCGAATGTCACTATCGGAGAGGTGTGACCATGGAGTTTGGGCTCCGCCGCGCGGTAAGCATCTGCGGGTTGGCTGTGTTGGGAGTGGTGAGCTTCTGCCCGGTCCATGCCCAGGTCGTGGGATGGCGAGGCGACGGAACGGGGCGGTATCTGGACGTCACCCCTCCATTCAAGTGGGGACGCGTGGCTACGTCGATTCTGCAGTTGCGCGGGCAGGCCGCTCGGCCAGGAGACGGCGAGACGGGACAGCCGATTCCGCACGGGAGCCTTCGAGAGTGGATGGTGCTCGGCCCCTGCCCGGTGCCGAAGGGCCTGACGGACTTCGACGGTGAGGTCCTGGAAGGCGAGGCCGACTTCAGCCCCGCAGTTGGCGACGTGACGGCAGAGATGGAGTGGGAGAAGGTCACGCTTCGGACGGCCACGCTCGACTTCCGAGCTATCCTCGGTGATAGCGTGATGGAGGCGGAGGCAGATCCGAGCGCAGCCTACGCCTGTGGCTGGCTGCATTCGGAGGCGGGCGGCGATGTTGCTCTCACGGCGATGACCGGCGCCGCGGATCTGAAGATGTGGGTCAACGGGGAGCCGCCGGAGTTCGGTCCGTACCGGTCCGTGATGACCCTTGAGCCGGGCTGGAACCGTATCCTGATCCGCTCGGTCTCCTCGCCCGGCGCCGACCACGGCTCGTGGTATGTTCGGCCGCTGTTCTATGGGGCGGTCGGCAGCGAATACGAGACAGACAATATTGCGTGGGCGACCCGCATGCCTGCCCCCGGCGTGGGAAGCCCGATCGTCGTCGGCGACAAGGTGTTCGTGACCGCTGACACGTGCAACTTGCTCTGCGTCGACAAACTCACAGGACAGATCCTCTGGGTGAGATCGGCCACCTATCTTGACGCCGGCACCGATGCCGAGAGGGCCGCGGCCCCAGAGGTCTTCGCCAAGATCGATCCGTGGGCGGACAGATTGGCTGAGATCAACCAGGATCTGGCATCGGCCGCAGCCACCGCGGAGGACTTCCGTAAGGAGAAGGCCGAACTCGAGACGCGCATCCACCGCGAGATGAAGAAGGTGGATTCGGAGCGCTACTCACTCCCGCACGCGGGTGAGGCGGGAATGGCTCCGATGACGCCCGTCAGCGATGGCGAGCATGTGTGGGTGCTCTTCGCCACATGCACGCTCGCGTGCTACGACCTTGAGGGCAACCTCGTGTGGGCGGCGCTTGAGACCGGGACGCCGGGCGAGCATGGCCACACCTCATCGCCGCTGCTCATCGACGGGAAGATCATCACCTATATCGGCGAGTGGATGGGCGCATTCGACGCGGCGACTGGCGAGATGATCTGGCAGACGCCGACGCGTCCTCCCGACGGCAGCGTGACCTACTACACGTACCATGGCACGGCTTGCCGCGCGATGGCCGGGACGACCGAGTGTGTCTTCACGCCCCACGGCATGGTCGTCCGGGTGAGCGACGGCACTCCGCTCCTGTTTGACTTCTTTGGGCTTGGCCGCGGCAAGTACTCATCGCCCGTTTCCGAGGATGGCGTGGTGCACAAGATAGGCCCCTCCCCCGAGATGCAATTGCTGTCCATTGAGCTTCAAGAGCCGGATGGCGACGTGGTCGAGCCCGCCCCGGTGCGGAAGACCTCGATGGATGGAGGCGTGTACCCGAGGTTCTACCTCGGATTCTACACGGCGTCGCCGTTGGTGCACGACGGCCTCATCTACTGCGTTGACAGCGACGGCGTGCTGACGGTGGTTGACGCTGAGACGAGGGAGGTCGCGTATCAGGAGTTCCTGGACGCAGACATCTCCCGGATGCACAATTGGGGGGCCTCGCGAGGTGGGTTGGGGTCCAGCCCGGCGCTAGCGGGCGGCTACATCTACCTCTTCGGGAACCAGGGCACGTCGCTTGTGATTCGCCCGGGGAGGGAGTTTGAGGTGGTGGCTCGCAGCCGCATTGAGCAGGTCGCCGAGCCGGACAGTTGGCGCAAGCATCAGGAGGTGACGATGACCTCTCCAACGTTTGACGGCGACCGCCTCTACATTCGCGGCGACGTGAACCTCTACTGCATCCGACAGGACTGAGTGCTTAGATATGATCCGCCTCACGGCCCCCTCGCTGACTGTCATTGGCGCGCTCGTCGCCACGAGCGTCGCGACATCTCAGACGCCATCGGCGGGCTGGCGCGGCGACGGCACGGGCCGATTCCAGGGGGCGACGCCACCACTGGAGTGGTCGGCGGGCGAGGATCTGGTCTGGAAGACGGAAGTGGGCGAGGGCTACGCCACGCCCGTGGTCATCGCGGGCCGGGTGCTGGTGAGCGCCGAGGAGGACAAGCTCCACTGCCTCGACGCCGAGACGGGCGAGCTGCTCTGGACTCGCGAAAACGGCTTTGGCGAGCTTCCGCCCGGTGAGCGGGCCGCGGCGAAGGCCTACGCCTCCGACTGTGGTTACGCCACGCCGACGCCCGTCTCTGATGGCGCGCGTATCTGGGTGAGCTACGGCACCGGCGTGGTGGCGTGCTATGACATGGACGGCAACAGACAGTGGATCCGCCAGCTCCAGCGCGAGCCGACCACCTCCCACGGCCGTAGCGCGTCGCCCGTGCTGGTCGGGGAGATGCTCATCGTGAGCATCAGCCATCTCACGGCTCTGGATGCCGTCACGGGCGAGGTCCGCTGGGTCCAAGAAGGCTCGGAAGAGCGATACGGCACTCCGATCAGCGCCGCGGTTGGTGATCAAGACGTGCTTGTGACTCCCGCGGGTGAGGTGGTGGACCCGTCAGATGGGCGGGTCTTGGCGGATGGGATGACAGGCGCCGGGTATACGAGCCCCGTCGCCGATGATGACGTGGTGTACTTCCTCGATGCTGAGTCATCGGCGTGGACACTGCAGCGGAACGCGGCGGGAGAGCTGCGCGCCGAGGAACGCTGGACCGCATATCTCGATGGTGAGTTCTTCGCCTCGCCCTTGCTCGATGAGGGGATACTCTACGGCGTGAACGCCGACGGTGTTCTGCACGCCATCGCGGCCCCGACAGGCGGGACAATCCACGAGCAGAAGCTACCGTCGGGCACCGCGCCTGTCGCGGGCTCAGCGGGTGTCTACCCAAGCATCGCCATGGCGGGGGGGCACTTGCTGGTGGCGAACGATGTGGGCGAGCTGCTGGCGATCCCGGTTGGCGCCGGTCTTGAGCCTGCTGGCCGAAGCAGGCTGCCCGGCGACACGGGGGCAATGCCGGTCGCAGTCGGCGCGAGGCTCTACATCCGGTCGGGCGACGCGCTCTACTGCATCAGCCGCGAATAGCCTGTCACTCGCGGATTCCCCGCCCGGCCTGCGACTCCTGTCCATCCAGTGAGCCCACCCAATCTGGGACATCAGTCCTGGCGAGTTTCACCCATTGCAGACGAAGCTCTCCTGTCTCGCCCCTCCCGGCTGCGAGGCCATGGCGCATGCCCTGACGAAGACCGGAAGGACAGGCCTCCCGTAGCGCGTCACGGCGCTCCGGGCGCCGCGGTTGCGGCAGGAGGGCAGCGCGTCCCCAATGTCGTCAGACGAGAGACATGAGAAGGGACAGGCTCCCAACGAGCCGCGCGTCGGGCGGACGGGGTTTCGGCCCATCCTTCTCGGCGCCACGCTCGTGCCGATAAACTGTTACTGGATGCTGTACATGGAGGTGGTGTGGAACCAAGGCTACGCCACGATCCTGTCGCTCTACTTCAACGTCGTCTTCACGCTGGTCGTCCTGCTCGCCCTCAACTCCCTGCTGCGGCGTGTCGCCCCGCGGGTCGCGTTCCAGTCGGATGAGCTGCTGCTCGTGTTCGTGATGCTCAACATCGGCACGTCGCTGGCTATCTTCATCGAGTACCTCGTCCCGGCCCTGGTCTACCCCTTCCGATATGCGACACCCGAGAATGGCTGGGCCGACCTGATACACCCGCGCGTGCCTTCGTGGTTGTCGGTGAGAGACGGGGGGGCTGTCGCGGGTTACTACGAGGGTGGTGTCGACTTCGAGACGTGGGCCCAGATCAAGCCGTGGCTGGGGCCCACCGCCTGTTGGGCGGGCTTTGTGCTCGCAGCGTTGACGGTGATGCTGTGCCTGAACGCCATCATGCGGCGCCGGTGGACGGATGACGAGCGGCTGTCGTACCCGATCGTGCGCATCCCCCTCGAGTTGGCCGGAGCCGATAGGCCACCGTCTCGTTCCGGTCTCTTCTGGATCGGCGTTGCGCTCGCCGCAGGACTCGACACGTACAACGGCGTGGCCTATCTCTACCCCGCCATTCCTCTCATTCCCATCAAGCGTCAAGCCATCGCCCCGCTATCCGGGGCGGGAGCGCCGTGGAGTGCGGTAGGGCTGGTCACTTACTCGTTTCATCCCTTCGCGATCGGCCTCGGGTACTTCCTCCCCCAGGACCTGCTGTTCTCGTCCTGGTTCTTCTATTGGTTCGCCAAGGCTCAGGCCGTCGCGGCGTCAGCGGTTGGGTGGAAGTGGGCCGGAGATGCCTACTTCCGCTTCGCGCCCTACCTCAACGAGCAGTCATTCGGGGCCTACCTGGGCTTGCTGTGTTGCGCGTTGTGGACGGCCCGACGCTACTTACGTGAGGTCTGGCGACTGGCGCTGCGTGGCTCACCCGCATCGACGGACGAGCCGCTTCCGTACCGCGTGGCGGTGATCGGGGTGGTCGTTGGGCTGGCAGCGATGACGGCTTACCTCATGTTCGCGGGGATGAGCCTATGGGTCGCGGCGGTATTCCTGGCCACCTATTTCGCGGTTTCGTTGGCCGTCACGCGGTTGCGGGCTCAGTTCGGGCCTCCGGGCGCCGGGCTATTCCTCGTAGCGCCAAACCGCATGATGATCGATGCCTTCGGCACGAAGCTCCTCGGGCCGAGCAACCTCACGGGGCTGGCGTATCTCCACTGGCTGCACCGCATGTATTCCGGGAGCCCAATGCCACACCAGTTGGAGGCTTTCAAGCTCGCCCAAGTGAGGAAATGGCCCTACCAGCGCGTGAACGTTGCCATTCTGCTGGCGGGCGCGGTCGCCGTGGTTGCTTCGTTCTGGACGATCCTGCATCTGTCCTACGATCTGGGCCAAGACACGGCCCGGACGGCGCACACGCAGAACTACTTCGGTCGCGAGCCGATGATGACGCTCGACGTGAACCTGCGCATGGGTGCGGGCGTGCCAGACGCCGGGGCGATCGGCGGCATGACCGCCGGGTTCGTGTTTGCAGCGTTCCTGCTGGCAATGCAGATGCGGTTCCTCTGGTGGCCGTTCCACCCGGTGGGCTATGCGGTGCTGAGCGGGTACGCAGCGCACATTCTGTGGCTTCCGATGCTGCTGTGTTGGGGGCTGAAGAGCCTGGTATTACGCTACGGCGGCTGGCGCATGTACCGGCGAGGGGTGCCATTGTTCCTGGGGCTGATCCTGGGCGAGTTCGTCGTCGGGAGCCTGTGGGGACTGATCGGCGTCGTCCTGCAGCGACCTACGTACGTGTTCTGGCCGTACTGAGGATCGACGCCCACACGCGGCGCCTAGTATCGATACTTGTCGAGTTGCTCTGTCGAGCACTCCTCGTCCGTCCCCACGAGCAAGCATGCGAGCAGGCAGATGCGCGCTGTCCTCATGGGTGGCTCCATGTTTGGGTGTCGCTCATGCAGGGCTGCGGTTCGGCGCGCTTGCCCGGACTTTCGGGGCTCGTCGTGGAAGTCCTCGTTGACAGTAAGTGCCATGGCTACACGGTTGCCGTCGTGCAGGCTCCCGCGACGGGGCTGGCGAAGCGTCGGTGCGGACCACGACGACCGAATCCGGAGGCCTCATCGATGAGCCACGGGCGTCGAGATGGGCCGCGACCCGCGGCTGTAGGCGCATGTTCGTTCCGGCAAACGGGGGCGGCGGACCGGGCAACACCCCTGCGCGACACGCTGACGATGATCGACGAGATGGCGCGCCAAGCCGAGAGCCGGGGATGGGCGCTCGACTTGGCCATCCTGCCGGAGTGCTCCTTCCAGTTCATGGACCGCGACGTCGGCGACATCGCCGAGACGCTCGACGGTCCGATCGTCGCGGCGGTGGCACAGACATGGAAGGTGAGAACCTGGTTGCGTGGCGAGGGGACGGTGCGGATCGACACATGGGATGTCAGCACGGAACAGGGCACCATCGAGGTCTGGTGCAAGCTGCTGTCGCCAGGCGATGACGGCGTGTCGCACGCGATCGTCTCCGTGCCCGGACCGGAGGGGATGTGGCTTGGCAAGGACCAGCACGCGCACGTCACATTCTCGTTCAGCAGCGGGTGGGGCAGGCTGTCGGGGACGACGGCGACGGGAAGCTGATCGGGTGGGAGCGCAACCCAGACCTATCGAGATTCCTCGGACCGGAGTTGGGGATTGGTTCGCCCGGCATGGAGTTGGACGACCTGAGGATCTCGGATGTGGTGAGGTACCGTCAGGCAGTGCCGGGCGAGCAGACGCGTCGCCCCATCTCGACGCTTCGGTCGGTTGCATCCCGCGGCCTAGGACACCGCCTCATGCCACCAGGGCAGGAAGCTCTCGTCCAGCCACCGGTCCGGCTCGGCCTTGAGCGTCGCCAGGATCGTATCGACCATGTCCTGAGTGCGGATACCACGGATGGTGGCGGCGCCGATGGTCCCGTTCCGGACGAGACCGAGATCGGCCAGGTGGACGCCCATCTCCTTGAAGCTGAAGCCGGGCCACATGAGTTCCACGGTGGCCCCCGACTCCGACCGGCTCTCGCGGTAGTACCGGACGATCGTGTCCTGGCGCGAGATCCGCGCTTCGAGGCCATCGCGCTTGTCTGGCGGTGCCTGCTCCAGCGCCCACTGCAAGAGCACGCACTGGCAGTAGTGGCCCATCGTGTTGTAGGTGAAGTCCACGCCCAGGAAGCAGTAGTGCGCGTTCCACCGGTAAAGACGCTCCCACGGGCTGGCCTCGGCGAACGCGGCGTCGCCGAACAGGCAGGCCCGCAGACCGGACTCGCCGTGTCGGGCGGTGAGTTCCGACGCCCGCTTCCCGATGGCCGAGACGGAGTGGGTAGGATTGTCGCTGCGAATGCTGTCGGGACGCAGGCGCAGCGTCTCTGTGATCAGGCCGGGGTAGGATGGGGAGCTGTCGTGGTCCCACTCGCTGAGATCCTGCGAGCCGTTCCACCAGAGCGTGGGTACGGCGACCGTGCCCTCGGGCCCAACGGCCTCCAGGAAGCCATCGATGACGGCGTTGGGGCCGCCGTTGACATGCCCCATGCTTTTGAGCGAGCTGTGGAACATCACGATGTCGCCGGGCCGCGCGCCGACGGCGCCTGCGCCCGCCGCGACGTCTCCCGCCGTCACCTCAACGGTCTGCTCCATCGTGTCACCTTAGCGGTCTGACAGACCCATCGAGTTGCGCCACGCCCTCCAGGCTTCGCCGTACCGCAGACAAGGTCCTCAGCCTCCCGCCTTGCGACGTCCCACTAGTGATCTGCGTGGCTGCGGAGGCGGCCTACTCGTCGGGCAGTAGGACGAAGTTCTCCATGTCGGCGCGGGGGCGGCGCGCGAGAAGCTCCTGAACGGGCGTGAAGATGTCCAGCAGTTTCCTGTAGTCGGAATCATTCTTTGACTCGAACACCGCCTGCCCGCATTTCTCCGTGCCGCCGGCTTTGAGAGCCAGGGGCGCGAGCATGAAGTTGTTGTTCTCGGGCTTGAGCATCCGCGTGTAGAACTTGCGTGGCACGCCGTTTTCGTGGCAACTGACGCAGCGGCGCGCGGCCACTTCATTGAGCGTCGCGTCGAGATCTTGCGGCAGCATCCGGCGGCTGCCCAGCCGCTGTTTGTGGTTTGAGGACGAGGTGCCGTAGTAGGGGACGTTCAGGTCCAGCCAGTGATACACTTTTCGCCGGTCGGCATCGGCCACGTCGATGCGGGGCGTGCCGTCCTTGTCGGGATGGCCCGTGCGGACGATTTCGGCGACCATGCTAGCGGGGCTGCCCCAGCGGCGGGGGGCGATCTCGAGCGTGTTGTGGCCGGCGCCGTTGATCGTCCAGATCCACTCGGCGTAAGGGCTCATGCCGCGCGCGGCGTCACCGTCCGGCCCCCACGGGCTCCCATGATTGATGAAGCCGTTCTGCGACTGCGTGCCGGTGCGGGCCAGGATGTCGTAGGAGACGTTGAAGAAATCGGTCTTGTCGCCGCTCATATCGACATCGCCCGGTTGCTCGCGTTCGTTGTGGCAACTGACGCAGTGTCTGTCGAAGACCGGCTGGACGATCTGGTCGTAGCCGAAGCCGGTGACGCCCCATTCTGGCGGCTCGAGTTCCTGGACGGCGTCGAGCGAGCCCAGGCTGGGGCGCGAGATGGGGGCGACCGAGTTGCGGTCGGAGTGGCAGCCCACGCAGCCCTGGACTTCGCCGGGCATCAGGTGGGTGAAGCTCCTCATCCGCTGGAGGGCGCGGCCCTCGCCGTCGAGCGCCATGAAGTAGATCGGCACTTCCGATGGCACCTTGAAAGCGGCGCTGCCGTCCTCGTTGACGTCGGCGAAGCCCCAGAGCTTCTTCGGGGCGTAGGTTGCCCCACACGAGACCAGTGGGAACTGGAAGCCGAAGACGGCGATGTTTCTCATCCCGTGTCCCGAAGGGTCCACGTTGACCTGCGGCGAGTGCGTGCTCTTCTCGATCTCCTGCACGACGGCGATCTGCTTGATCTCTCCGCGCTCGACGTGCGGCTCGAGGCCGTTGTAGACATCGTTGAGGAAGACCGTGGCCCAGTTGCCCGACACGGCGCCGTCTTCGGACAGGACGACGCTCTGGTCCATCGTCGAACCGGCTGGCACCGCCGGCAGGTCTGTGGGGCGTAGCGGCTGGGCGCAGTAGTAGCCCATCCCCGCCTCGGGATGGAGCAAGGTGGTGGCGTTGGCCTCAAAATCGCGCAACTGCAGAGCGCCGTTGTTGGTGGTCAGGTATCTGTCGCCGCCCAGGGCGAAAGGCTTCTCGTAAGGGCCGTACAGGCCGTTGCCGTAGACGCCTTGGCTGTTATACAACGCGATTTCCGGGGTGAGGTTGGTCACGGCCTCGCGGGCGTTAGAGCCCTTGCTCGGGTCGATGGCGACAATGGCCCCGCGGCAAGGGCCGTTGTGGTTGGTGGCGGTGGCGATGATCTGGTCCGTGCCGGGGATCGGCTGCGCATCCATGAAAGTGCCGGGCGAGATTACGCGGTTGCCGTAATGGCCGGCCAGGCCGGTGCCGTCCGGGTTGATGCTCCAGAGACTCTGGATTGGACAGGCCGCCCGGTCAACGTATTCCCAGCGGGTATAGACGATCTTGCCGTCGTTCAGTACCGAGGGCGTGAAGTCCATCAGGTAGTTGGCCGACAAGCGTCTCTGCGCGCTGCCGTCACCCTCCATGCGGTAGAGCACGGGCGAGGTCACCACATAGCAATAGGCATACGCCGGCTTGCGGTCGGAGATGAAGGCGATGCCGCCATCGGGCAGCCAGCAGGGATCGAGGTTGTTGTGCGGGCCATCGGTCAACTGCGTGAGGCCCGTGCCGTCGATGTTGACACGGTAGATCTGATAGTTGTCCCCGCTCGTCGAACAGGAGATATCCTCGATGTGGTTGACGGGGTTGGACAGCACCAGCCCGCCGCGCTTCCAGGCGAAGACGACCTGCTTGCCATCGTATGAGAGATCGGCCGTGCAAATCATGCCGTCCGACGAATCGACGAGACAACGGAACTTGCCGCCCTGGGCATCGGGCGTGTAGACGTAGAGCCCGCCGCCTGTCTGGAAGCCTTCGACGTGATAGACGTAGACGTGGGAGATGTTCAATGCGTGGCGCTTGACCACCAGGATCTCATCAAAGCCCAGACGGCCGGTCAGCAGGTCGTCGCGCAAGCGACGGGCCTCGGGGGTCTTCTCCTCGGGCGGCACGGCCAGGTCCGCAAGTTGCTGGTCGGTGATGGAGCTGCCGAAGACGGCGATCTCCGACGCGCCGTGATTCGGGCCGCCATAGCCCGACAGGAAGACGATGCGGATCTTACGCACCGTGGACTTGGGAAGCTCAATGCGCTGGCCGCCGTGCCGCTTCTCGAAGGCGCCCTTGGCCGTCGGCTCTGGCTCGTCGTCGAGGTAGACGGCGTAGTCCTTGAAGCACTCTTCGAGCAACTGCCCGGTGCGGCCGAAGTAGACAATCTCGGCGACCTCGACGGGCGTTTCCCAGACCAGAGTGAACTCGCCGGTCTGTCCAACGTCGACGCCCTTCACGCACCAGACGTGTCCGGTGTCGTTCTTACCTAGCGGGGCGGGGATCTTCCCGTCCACGGCCCAGGCCGCCGCGTAATCGGCGTTGTATTCGCTGTTGGCCGAAGCTTTGGCCTTCGGCGCCAGGTTGACCGGCCCTTCCGCGGCAAAGGAGTCTCGCGGAGCCGAGATCAGGCAACTGCAGACGACGATGAACCACACGCCAAGCGTGGCCCGCGATCGGGCAATCCGTGAGCGACGATTCCACATTACTGTTGGGCCTCCTTGGCCTTCGGACTGCTCCCCAAATTGGGAAACACCCACAATTCTCCGTTTCGCCTCTCGGTAAGCCGTTCCTCCATTCCAGCGGCGACGCTACTCAAGCGTCACTTGCCTCCAAGTAATAACCGAGCCCGCCCGATTGATCTGACGGTGCGAAAGCCCGTTCAAGGGCGGCGACGAAGAGCTGGAGAAGCATCCGATTGTGTTCTGGGATGCGCCGCTTCCCGAGAGCATGCGTAACGTCGGGCCGAGCGAGTAGCGCAACGGCCCCGAGATCACGGGAGATACCGATGGCGGACCCGATCGTTGGGATGTACATCCACCAGCACTGGGCCTACGGTCATCCGTACTGCGCGCGCACATGGACGTCCGAGGACTGGGCCGGTTACCTGGACGCGCTGCATCGCCTGGGCTTCAACACGATCCTCATCTGGCCGGTTCTCGAGACCATGCCCGACCCGCTCACCGAGAGCGACGTGGCGGCCCTCAACAGGGCAGCCGGCGCCATCGATCTGGCCCACGAGCGGTTTGGGATGACTGTCCACATCGCGTTGTGCCCGAACGTGGCGGCCAAGGACGACGCGGCGTCGAAATGGCGGTTCGAGGAGCGGTCTTTCTTCCACAGCGACTGCAGAGTCGATCCCGCTGACTCGGCGGCTGTCAGGGCGATGGTCGACCGGCGCGAGCGGGTGCTGACGCCGCTAGCGGCGATGGATGGGCTGGTAATCATCGACAGCGACCCGGGCGGGTACGCCGGGTCGACCGCGGAGGAATTCGTCGACCTGCTCGGCGCGCACCGCCAGATGCTCGATCGGGTCCGGCCGGGCATCGAACTGATCAACTGGATCCACGCGGGATGGGAAGCCTACTGCGAGTTCTACTCGACTGGCGAGTTTCGGATGGGCACGCAAGAAGAGATCGAGCACCAGGTGCGACTCCTGTCTCAGCTCGACCCCGAGCCATGGGGTTTGGCCATCTCGGGACGGCCGACGATCGTCGACGACACGGGCTGCGCGGATCGCGTGATCCACTACGCGTACGGCGCCATCGAGTGGGAGCCGGCGTTTCCGCGGACGACCCTCCGGCGCGACATGGCTTACGAGGCAGGGCTAACGCACGCGGCGCGGGGCGTCATGGGCAACGCCCAGACCCACTGCGCGCAACTGCCCAACACGTTCATCTTCAGCCGTGGCGCGCTCGGGTTGCCGCTGACGGACGACGCTCTCATTCAGTTCGCCGAGGATCTGATCCCGGCACACGGCGAGTTGGTCCTTCGGGGCTGGGAGGCGCTCGACGGGCAAGATCCGGGTGCGGCGGACGCGCTGGCGGCGCAACTCGATTCCGCGGCGGAGGCCGAGCCCGAGACGGGGCCACTCCGCGGGATGCTCTTCGGATCGGCGCCGCGCTTCCTCCGCGATCTGGCTGCGCAGTTGCGCATGTCCGCGGCCACGTGCCGCGCGCTGACCGTCGCCCCTTCCTCCGGCCATAGCCGGAGTGACTTCCGCGCGGCCCTTGGGGCGCTTCTGGATTCCTGGGAGGCGTGGCAGCGGAGACACGGGTATCGCTGTCGCGTCAGTTGGCCGGAAGTGCTTGAGGCGCTGTCTGAACTGGGCTCGCCCTCCATCGACAGGATGCTCCGCCGAGCGGCGCAGTTCCGCGGCGACGGCGACACGCCGTACGAGCGTCTCCACAGCCACCTGCGCGAAGCGGAGAGCGAAACCCCGAGGCTGATCGAGGCAGCCAGGCACGCGCTGGGGGATGTCTGACCGACCCATCCTCACGACTTGACGCATCCGCGCGCGCAGGTCCCCGAAAGCCGGCTCACGAAGCGCCCGACCATGGACCTGCGGAGAATCGCATGCGGCGCAGCATGTGCATTCCTGGTCGCGACCACGCTCGCGGCTGGCGCCGACGATGCGCGGATCGTCAGCGATCCTGTAGATGACCTCCGCCTGGAGGTCGCCGTGGAGCGCCTGCGCTCGGCGGCCGTCGATGCGTCGACTTCGGCCTACACGTATGTCATCGGGCAAGATGCCGCGAGCGATTACGTGCCCGAGGGCGATCTGGCGGGGCTCGGCCCCGAGGGGTTCCTCATCAGGACCGTCCCTCACGCCGACGGCCCGCGCGTGGTCGTGACGGGCACGAATTATCAGGGGATCGCGTACGGCGTCTTCCGTCTCGCGCGCATCATGTTGTCAGCCCCCGAGCGTTTGGCCGACCTGGACCTGCGCATGGAGCCCGCCGTGCCCATCCGCGAGGAGACGCGGTACCTGGTCGAGTTCGAGGCGCGGGTCGTGAGCGGCGAGGGGAACGTCTATCTGGACTGGTACGGTGGCGCCGCGGACGGCCGTAACGCGCCATTGCATCTCGGCGGGCCTGGTGGCTGGCAGACCTACCGGATCGAGGTATCGCCATCGCCTCTGGACGTCCCGGCCGAGATGAGCTTGCGGATCGTAGCCCTCGGCTCCGACCAGGAGCTGCTGCTCGACGATGTGCGCATGTGGGCGGCTCTGCCGGCCCGCTGAAGACGCGTGCAGGTTCCCGGGACCCAACGGCCGAAGCATCTCGGTGATGCCTCAGCGCAAGCCACTAGTGCTCGTGCGAGTTGTTTCGCGTCGTCTGACGCACCGTGCCGGCGGGTCAGGAGACCCGCCGGCACGGGAAGGCCACGGCGGAATACGAACGCAGACTTACGCGCGTGAGTACTAGCCGCGAAAGGACAGACGATGCAGCGTTGTCCCTGGTTGATGCTCGCGTTGCTCTGCATGTCGGGGACCCGCGCCGCGGAATTTCATGTCGCGACGGATGGCGACGACGGCGGCACCGGTGCCGCTGATCAGCCGTTTGCCACCCTTGAGCGCGCTCGGGACGCGGTGAGGGAACTGAGCCGCCGGCCGGCGGAAGCGACCACGGTCTGGCTGCATGGTGGCGCATACAGCGTGACCGAGCCACTCGCTCTCGACGCAGCCGACTCCGGCACAGCCGATGCGCCTGTCACCTGGCGGGCAGCGCCGGGCGAGCGAGCGCGGCTGTTCGGTGGGACACCGCTGCAGCGGAAGTGGTTCACGGCCGTCTCCGACCAGGCTGTGCTCGATCAGGTGGTCAGCGTCGAGGCGCGTGCCCGGCTCCTGCAGTGTGACCTCAAGGCGCGCGGCGTGACTGACTACGGAGAGTTGAGTCGGCACGGCTTCTACAAGGCCAATGCGGGCAAGACGCCACCACCGGAGCTTTGGGTAGACGGCGAGCGGATGGTGCGAGCCCGCTGGCCGAACCCAGACGAGCATCACCCGGAGTGCCTTAGGGGCGTGCAGAAGACGAGGCGAGGGGTCGTCGGCCGGTCTGAGGTCGTCAGCAAGGGTCCAACCGCTGAGGACCCGGACTTCGCGGAGCGCGGCGGCGCCTTCAGCTACGCATTCGACCGACCGGCGCTCTGGACGCGGGCGGGCGACATCTGGCTTGACGGCGTCTTCTCGTGGAGCTGGGCGTGGTCGTATAACCAGATTGCGACCATCGATCCCGAGCGGAAGATCATCACCTTGCGCCATGGCGAGGTCTACGGCATCGAGGACCAATATTCTTACGACTTCTTCTTCGTGGAGAACCTGCTCGAAGAGATCGACTTGCCCGGTGAGTACTACCTCGATCGAGAAGATGGCGTTCTCTACATCCTGCCCACTGACGCCTTCGCGCGGGAGGACGCTGCCATCACCCTCTCGGCGCTGACCGAGCCGATGGTCACCATGCGAGGGGCCTCTCACGTGGTCCTCCGCGACTTGGTCTTCGACACGGGGCGCGGCTCGGCTATCGATGTGCGGGGCGGCGAAGGTGTCGTGGTGGACCGGTGCGAGATCAAGGGCTTCTCGGGCGGGGCTGTATTGCTGCGAGGGCGGAACCATGGCGCGCGCGCGTGCCACATCTATGACATCGGCGGGACCGGGGTCAGCCTCGGCGGAGGTGATCTGGCCACCCTCGCGCCGGGCGGATGCTTCGTCGAAGACAGCGACATTCACGACTTCGCCTGGTACAACAAGGTCTACACCCCCGCCGTCGCCCTCGCCTACCGCAGCGTCGGCAACCGCGTCTCACACAACCGCATCCGCCACGGACCGCACGTGGCGATTGTCGTTTACGGCAACGACCATCTCGTGGAGTACAACGACATTGGGTTCGTGGTCGAGGATTTCACCGACATGGGGGCCGTGTACGCAAACCTGGGCAGCTCCCCGCTAGAGCGCGGCACGGTGATCCGCCGCAACTACTTCCACGACATCGGGCACGAGCACCACCTCCAGAATGCCGTCTACCCCGACAATGGCACCATGGGCTGGTCGATCGAGGAGAACATCTTCCACCGGATCGGCGGGGTCGGCGCGGCCTCAAACTGCCGAGCCGTGACAAACAATACGGGCGCCCACATCGCGACCCGCCACAACATCTTTGTGGACTGCACGATCCCGTACTTCATGAGCTTCTACTGCGCCCCGAACCACGATGGCAACGTCGAGGGTTGGGAGAAGTACTTCGATGAGCACGACCTCGCGGTTCTGCCTCACGCGCGGAAGTACCCGGAGTTGCTGCGCTTCTGGGAGGAGCCGAGGCAGTACCCAGACACCAACACCTACGAGGGGAACGTGGTCTACAACCCGCGGACCCCGCTTCTGCAACGCTTTGCGGAGATTGAGTTGCGCGACGGCGCCGTCGTGGAAGCCGGTGGGACGCTGAGGATGGCGGGCAACTGGGTGGCGGACGCCGACCCCGGCTTCGTGGACGCGGCGGCGGGCAACTTCGCGTTGCGGCCCGACGCACCGGTGTTCGAGCAGATCCCGAGCTTCCCGGCGATCCCATTCGACGAGATCGGTCCGCGCGGCCCCGTCGGGCCGACCGCGACCACCGAGTGAGGAGCAACCCATGGGGACGCGCCGTCTTTCATGCCGCGAGAGACTGCAACGGGTGTTCAAGTGTCAGGCTGTCGACCGCATGCCTGTGCGCATCTGGGGCGTGGATCCCATGTTCCCCTCGGAGGACGCCACCTGGGAGCCGCTGTACGAGATGACCGAGGACTACGAGCTGGATATCATCCGGGGCTGGTCTCCTTCCTCGGAAGAGCAGCCGCCACCGGCGACTCGGGCTACGTCCGAGCGACGGGAGTCGTCCAAGCCCGAGATGTGGGAGGTCGAGACGAGCCTGGAGACCCCCGCCGGACCCCTCAAGCAGGTCAGCTACCAGCCAAGGAGCGGGGCCGCGGGCTACATCAAGAGCCACTACGTGGAGACCGTTGAGGACGCGCGGCGATGGCTCTCGATCCCACGACCCCGCGCAAGCGTGGGCGTTGGTTCCTACTTCGAGCTGGAACGCGCGACCAACGATCGCGCGATGCTGATGGTCGGCCTGGGCGAGGCCATCTACACGGTGCAGGCGCTCATGGGCTCGGAGCTTTTCGGATTCTGGCTCAAGGATGAGCGCGAGCTGCTTCGCGAAATGACCGAGGCCGCCTACTCGGCAATCGAGGATCTCGCCAAACAGTATCTGGCCGCCGGCGTGGGAGATGCTTACGGTTGGGTTGGGCCGGAGTTGTGCATCCCGCCTCTCGCTTCGCCGGACGACTTCCGGGAGTTTGTGACGCCTTACGACGGCCGCTTGGTCGATCTGATCCACGAATCCGGCAAGCTGGTCTGGGTTCACTGCCACGGCGATATGGATCCGGTCCTGGAGGACTTCGCGGATATGGGGGTGGACTGCCTGAACCCAATCGAGCCGCCGCCCGCGGGGGACCTGACGCTTGCCGAGGCCAAGCAGCGCGTGGCCGGCAGGATGTGTCTCGACGGTGGGATCCAGGACGGTGACTTCGATCTGCTTAGCCCCCGAGAGATCACCCTCAAGACTGAAGCGGTGGTCGCTGAAGGGAAGCCTGGAGGCGGCTTCATCCTCTGCCCCACGTCCTCCCCCAGCACGTGGGTCTCCCAGACCGACCGGCACATCGCCAATTTCAGAGCTTATGTCGAGACAGCATGCAGGCTGGCGCCTTACGATGGATGACGCGCCTCAGCCCCTCCCCCGCCGAGTCGTCGCCGATGGTGAAGCTTGGCAGCCTCGTGCCCGACAGCACCCGCGACGAGGCGCTACCTCCGCCAGATGCAGCGGTAGTTGAACCGCCGGTTCGGCGCGCTGTCGCCGTCCGTGCACAGCGAGATCGGGTCGTCCAGGCCCGACGGGTTGTCGCACCAATGGAAGTCGAACGAGAACGCCTTGCCGCTCAGGCCCAGGCGCCTACGCGGCACCGTTAGCTCCAGCATGTTGCCTTCGTAGCGGTAGTCCAGTTGCGTCACCTCAACCCACCCGCCGAGAGCGGGGGAGTGCCGCATGAGTGTCGTGGTATTCTCGTCGTGCACGCTGTAATTGATGAGGTAGTCGTAGCCGTACCAGCCGGTGTCGGAGTTCTGGTCGGCATCGATCAGCAGGAGCATCCAGTTGCTGCCTGAGTGTGGCGTGAGGGCATCGCGGGTCGCCACGTAAAAGTGGACATCGCCGCGATCGACAGCCACCTTGCAGGTGATGATGTCGTTGCGGCCCGAGTCATTCTGGTAGTGCAGTCCGCCGTAGCCGGGATAGTCGCGGTGGAAGGTGTCGCCGACGGTGTCACGGTACTCGACCTGCGCCCCTTCCCAATCATCGAAGCGCCCGTCGATGCGGATCCGACGCCGTCCGCGCAGCTGCGGTATCGGCCGACTTCCCTTGTACCGACGGAGGTTCTGAGCCATCTGCATGTAGTAGTTGTCGGTGTACCCGCCCTTCATCGGCTGAACGCAGCGGTTGAACTCGGAATTGTACTGATCAACAAAGAAGTAGCTGCTGTCCCGGCGCAGGAACGGAGTGGTCTGACCCTCAGCCGGGTGGTACTTGCCGGCGGTCCACTCGTTCCAGTCGTTGATGTAGAGGAACTGCGGGTTGAGGCCGAGCGTCTCGTCCCACCGTTCCTGGAAGTAGATCCCGTACCCCTCGGGGTTCTCGACCGTCTTGTCCAGCCAAGGCACGTAGGTCGGGACGGGGAGATCTTGCTCGTTCAGTTCGGGCTCGCCATTCGCGCGGGTCCAGGATTTGCCCACGAGACTCGTCGGATGCTGCGCCGGCGTGACGGCCGCTTCCTCTCGTTGGCCTTCGTGCATCGAGATCAGGTCGGCCGGGTCCAGCGCTTTGACCCGCGCATCCGCCATGTCCAAGCCAAAGCTCCAGTTGTCCTCCGTCCCGACGAAGCGCTGGCCGGCCCACTCGTAATATCCCCACCACATCGTGCGCAGCGTGAAGAAGTCTTTGACCGCCTTGGTGTAGTCGGCGTAGAACTCCTCAGTGTAGTCCGGGTCGCCATAGTGGGAGTGGTCCGGATCGGTCTTGGCGGCGGCATCGTAGTGTGGGTTGGCGTTCTTGTGGCCGCCTCCCGTGGCATCCGCGGTGGGCGTGCCGTTATGCAAGAGCAGCGGCTTGCCGTCCCATTCGAACCAGAGGTCCTCGTAGCGCCCCGGCTCGTAGATCTTGTCGTAAAGGTCCTGAACCACGCTGATCACAGGACCGTTGAACGCCCAGAAGCAGAACTGGGGCACCTTGTTGCCCTCGGCCTTCATCTTCTGCATCACGGGGAAGATGACGTCCCACTCGTCCCAATACCTCACGGCGTTGGTGACATCCATCACGAGCACGTCCACGCCGGCATCGGCGAGCATGGACATGTCTTTGCGGATCACGTACTCGTCCTTGCTCAGGAAGTAGCCGGCCTCGGGCTCGCCCCAATGGTGCATGCCTTGGGCCCAGAGCGGGTGCTTGGCTTCAAGCCGGGCTTCCGGTGCCTCGGCGAGTATGTGGGTGACATCGGCGGCGTAGGGGCCGGGGAGTTGCGCGTTTGGATCGCTATGCCAGGCGATATAGAAGATGCCCACCACGCGGCGCTGATCCGTCTTGACAGGTCCCACCGTCGAGTGATCCGGCATGGTCCTGCCGAGCGCGTCGGTAGCCACCCATGTATCGGCGAACAGGTCGCGGTAATGCGGCGTGTCCGGCTGCGCAACGCTCACCGCGCATGCCTGGCCGAGCAGCAACAGATACAGAGAGGCTCTCACAGAGGGCTCCAATCAGGCCTGGCTCGAGCCAGGCCGCCGAGTGCGCGCCACGCGTGCTGCTCATTCGTGCCTCGCAGGCCTAAGCCCTGCGACGAGTGCGGTCAGAAGCCAGTGGCCGGAGGGACTGACACGCCAGCAGGACGCGCGAGCCGTCGGCGCGAACCGGATGAATGGAGCAACAGGGAGGCGGACCATGGTTCGACACAGCATGCTCGCCGTTGGCGCGCTCGTAACGCTCTGCGGCCTGGCCGCCGCGGCGGACGCTCGTCTCGCGACCTCCGACCCGATCCCAGTGATCGACCCCGATCCCGGCTACACAACCTGGTCCAAGGGGATGAAGTGGAACCATAGCTGGATTGCCTTTGACCGGAGGACCCTCAAGGAATCGCCCACCGAGGGCGACCAGATCGAGGTCACCCTAGAGTACTACCTCGACCCCGCCGACCATTACCAGACGACCACACTGCAACTGGAGGCGCTTGGGCCGCGGGTGCCCAAGGCGGATGCGCCCGATCCGGTCACGTTCGCGGACACGCAGCACCTGTGGTATGGGGCGCAGCGCGTTGAGATCGCGCCCGGCCGGGGCAAGCACGCGTTCGTCGTAACCGTGCCGAAGGCGTCGCCGCAGAACAGCCTGCTGCTGCTGGCGTTGTTTCTGGAGTCGCGAGGGAAGCGCTGGCCCTGGGACACGCGGGCGAACGTGTGGTTCGTGAGGAAGGACGGGTTCTTTGAACTCGAGACCGAGAAGCCGGGGAATCTGTTCACCTACGACGAGCCCGTCCGCATCGCCGCGCGGCTGAGGAACCTCGAGGCGGCCGGGGAGCAAAGAACGCTGCGGTACACGGTCTGGGACGCGAGTCGCGCGCGGGTGGCCGAGGGCTCCGTGCCCTTCACTGTCGCGCGCGAGGGGCAGACTGTCCCCATCGACCTGAAGCTCACGCGACGCGGCACGTTCGCCATCCGCGCCGAGGTCGAGGGCTGGGAGGCCCGGGAAACGACGTTCTGTCGCATCCCGGACCTGGAGGCCGAGACCGGCGGCGATCCGACGCCCTTCGGCATGACGGTACACGCCGCGCCGAGCATGGGCGCGCGCACGGAGGCAGTTCTGCAGATCGCACGGCGCCTGGGACTGACCACCTGCCGGGCGTTCAGCGAATGGAGCATGATCGAGCCCGGCCCCGGCGTCTACAAGCTCGACGAATGGGACACGTTCTTCGACCTCGCCGAGCAGCACGGCGTTGAGCCGATCATCTGCATCTACCACCCGCCGGCCTGGGCGCTGCCCGAGGGTCGGACGATCGGCTACCGGGCCTTTGAGTGCGACCTCGATGCGTGGAAGGACCTGGTCAACACCGTCAGCGCGCGGTATCGAGAGAAGTTCTGGGGCTGGGAGTGGCTGAACGAGATTGCCCCTGGCGGGCCGCCCAACGCCGCGGAGTACTACACGAACCTCTGTCGCATCGGCACCGAGACCGCGCGCGCGGTCGATCCCGAGCTGCGCTTCTCTCTCGCAGGTGGCCTCTGGCCGCGCGGATTCCGCCTGGAAGTGCTCAACGCGGGCGCCGGGAAGCACATCGATACGTTGCCTATCCACTACGGGAACGGCAGTGGCATCACCGAGGCGCGGGAGGATCTAGCGGCCTTTGGGCATGACCACGTGGAGGTCTGGGAGAACGAGTCAGCCTCGCCGGTCATCACTTGGGGGTGGCCGGGGCAGGATGTCGTCGCCGATACCGTGCAGTCCAGTTGGGTGTTGAGCCAGTGGACCGACGAACTCGCGGCCGGGGCCCAGAGGCTCATCTACTTCGGCGGCCAAGGCGACGCGATCGGCGACTGGGATTACCTGTACGCAGACCATTCGCCGCGTCCGGTGGCGGCGACCCTCGCGGTGTTTGCCTCGAAGCTCTGGGACGCGAAGCCCGTAGGCAGCTTCGCCTCGCTCGGAAAGGCGGGGCTCTTGCACCTGTTCGAGCGTCAGGGCGAGGCGATCGCCGTTGTCTCAAGTGGCGAGCCGGGCGGCGAAGAGGCGCCGCTCACGGTTGGGACGGACTCCGCCCGCGTGACCGACTACCAAGGCAACGAGACTTAGCTGCCCGCGCATGGCGGCGTGGTGAACCTGCCCTTGAAGCCGTTGGGCTGCTTCATCGAGGGCGCGGATCTCAACGTCCTCAAGGCGAACTTGGTCCCGGCGATCCGGGTGGCCTCGGCCGGAGGGAAGCGGGAGCAGATCGGGTCGCGGCCACAGGTGACCTTGCTCCAAGGGCAACCGGACGCCATCCCGATCCGCCTGCGGAACCCTTACTCGCGGCGCCTGAAGGGCAGACTGGCTTTGGACCTACCCGAGGCGTGGGCCAATAACCCCAATGTCGCGTTCTCGTTGGCTCCCGGCGAAGTCAAGGTGCTGCCGGTGGCGGTCACCGTCCCGGCGGACGCCGGACTCGGGGCGACGCCTCACGCAATGACGACCACCTTCGCCTGGGCCGAGTTGCCGGCAGTGACGAAACCCTTCGCCGTGTCGGTGATCTCGCGCGAGAGTGTCGGCAACCTGCTGGCGAACGGCGACTTCGAGCAAGCCGACGCGGACGGCATGCCAGCCGTGTGGCAGGGCGCCAACGCCGAACTCTTCCCGGCAGACGGGCTCGGCTTGGGCCTCGGACAGCGAGTGCTGCGGTTCTCAGACGCGGAGAGCTGGGCGCATCGCGGCCAATCGCTGAACTTGCGGGGAGGCGTGACGTACCTCTACACGGCGTGGATCTGGAACCAGGGGATGCAGGGCGGCTCGAACATCTCTCAGACGATGCAGGATGGATCGCGCCAGGACCTATACAACATGCAGGTCATCAACATGGGCGAGGAAACGCCCTCATGGCAGGTCTTCACCTGCCGGTACAAGGCGCCGGAGAACCTGGCTGCCGCCGGCTTCACGCCGTGCGCGAACGGCGCCGGATCAGCTCTGTACGACAACGTGCGCGTGACCCTATTCGAGGGCACGGACTTCGCCGCCGAAGCCTATCGCGTCGCAGATCCCCCGAAGGTAGATGGCGACTTGTCGGACTGGGTGCCGGGGTCCCCCATCCCGCTCATCGGCAGGAACCAGATGAAGGCGCTCGACCCGGCCTACGAGTGGGCTCCCGCGAACCTCAACGGCGTCGCCTATCTGGCGTGGGACGACACGGATCTCTACGTCGCGGTCGAGGTCATGGACGACGTCCACGCGGACGCCGGCGAGGGCGAGACCGTAGTGGAGGGTGACAGCATCGTCTTAGCCTTCGACCCGAGCAACCGGGACCCGGACGCGGCGGGTCAGGCCCAGGAGTACTATGTCTCCTCCAGGAGGCCCACCATCGGTAGCGGGGTCCACACGCTCTTCCGCCCCGCGCAACACGCGGGCGGCCGACCGGCGGGCCACCTGGCCCGGGATTCCTCAGCCTACGACCTCGCCGTGAAGGCCGCTGGCGGCAGGTGCGTCTACGAACTGCGCGTCCCCTGGAGCGAGCTGGGCGGGATCGCGCCGGTCTTCGGCGGGAAGCTCGGCTTCGCCATCCAGCTCAATGACAACGACGGCGCGGGCCTTGCCGCGCAGATGAACTGGGGCGGCGGGCTTACGCCCACATGGTCGCCAAGCGGTCTCGGTGTGGTTACGCTGGTGGAGTAAGACTGCGAGAACCGGAGGCGGCACCGCGCGCGCCGCCGAACTGAACACCTGCCCGGATCCCCAATTGTGAGGTCTCGCCCGGTGGACTCTACACCCTTCCCCGTTCGGAGGTTCGCGATGAGACTGTTGAGCGCTGTGGTTCTGATGGCGCTGTCCGCATCCTGCCACGCGGCGGAGATCGGTGATGAACTGCTCGAGAACGGTGGGTTCGAGGAGGCGGACGGAGATCGGCCGGCGGCGTGGAGTTGGGATCCGACGATGGAGTGGGCGGAGGCGAACGGGAACCGGTGGGCCAGCGCGGAGGCGACTGAACCGGCGAGCCGGTCGATCTCGCAAGATATGCCACTAGAGGAGGACTACTGGAAGATCGGCGTCTCGTGCCAGGTGCGCGTCACGGATGTGGTGCGAGGCGAGGAGGGCTGGCACAATGCGCGGATTGCGATGCAGTTCCAGGACGCGAACGGGGACATGGTGGGGCAGTGGCCTGATGTGATGTGGTTCGAGGGGACGATGGATGATTGGGAGACGCGCGAGCGCGAATACAAGATCCCCGACGGTGCGGAGCGGCTGAATCTGTCGTGCTCGCTGTTTCACACGACGGGCAAGGTGGAGTGGGACGATATCTCCGTGACGCTGGTGGCGCTGGACCCCGTGCTGGAGGACGCGACGCTGCCCGATGGAGTGACGGCAAGGTGGGACCTGGAGAACGCGACGAGAGAGAGGGCCGCAACCCGAGAGAGGGTTTGCATCAACGGGCTATGGCGGTTCCATCCGGTAGGGCTGAGGCAGACGGAGCTGCCGGCCGAGGGGACGGGATGGGGATATCTGAAGGTGCCGGGCACGTGGGCGCCGGGAGTGTCGAGGCAGACGCCGATCGGGCCTGATGTGTGGGAGGAGACGCTGGATCTGAACGCGACGGACGCGGCGTGGTACGCGCGCGAAATCAGCATTCCCAGTGATTGGGGCGGGCGGCGGGTGCTCATCAACCTCGACAACCCGAAGCACTCGGCGAGGGTGATGATCGACGGCGAGGAGGCGGGAACAATTGACTGGCCGGGCGGGAAAGTGGACGTGACGGAGTTCGTGCGCCCAGGCGAGACACATGGGCTCAGCATCCACACTGTCGCGCTGCCGCTGGAGCAGGAGCAGATACTGGTGGCGGGACCGGACATCATCGAGGAAGCGCGGGCGAACGTGCGCTTCAAGGGGCTGTGCGGCGATTGCTGGCTCGAGAGCGAACCGGTGGAGGGGAGGATCACTGATGTCTTCGTTAGGCCATCGGTGCGCGAGGGAGAGCTGGGACTGGAGTGCGAGCTAACGGGCCTCGACGAGACCGACGACTACCGGTTGGCGGCGATCGTGACGGATGGGGATGATGTGGCGCTCGATTTCGGGAGCGGGTGGTTCGCGGGCAGAAGCCCGAATATCGAAGGCCGGGATAGATGGGTCGAGAGCTTCGCGGGGGATTGGGACGAGCCGAAACTGTGGGATATCGACCAGCCGAATCTGTACGCGGTGCGAGTGGCGCTGTTTGATGAGGATAGGAGGCTGATCGATCAGACGACGCCGATCCAGTTTGGCTTCCGGGAGTTCTGGATCGATGGCAAGGACTTCGTGCTTAACGGGACGCCGGTTCACCTCCGCTGCCTGCACTATAGAAACGCGGGGGTGGACTTTGGGCTGGCCAGCAAGGCAATGGCGCGCCACACGTTCCGACAGGCGCGCAAGATGGGCTTCAACTTCGTGATCCAGGGCCACTACGACTTCGAGGCGCAGAGCTTCGCGTACCTCGACGACACGCTGCGGGCGGGCGATGAGGCCGGTTTCCCGATGAGCCACTCGATCCGACACGTGAAGCGGATCTGGCGGGAATTTGAGGACGCGGAGAAGCGCGAGGCGTGGGATCGAGTGGTGGACTATGAGGTGAGGCGGGTGCGGAACCATCCGAGCATCCTGATGTACGCGATGAACCACAACTTCGCGGGGTGGCGAGACGACCAGAATCCAGGGCAACTCGACGGAGCGTTCCAGCCGGGCGAGGGCGATGGCGGAGACCTGCACCTCCGACGGAAGGCGGCGACGCTCGCGGAGGATTACGTGGCGGGGCTGGACGACACGCGCCCGTGCTACCACCATCAGAGCGGGTCGCTGAACCAGATGATCACGCTGAACTGCTATCTGTGCTGGACGCCGTTGCAGGAGCGGATGGAATGGGTCAGCCGGTGGCGGACGGATGGGGTGAAGCCACTGTTTTTCGTGGAGTTTGGCCTGCCGCACCAAGCGTCGTGGGGCGGGCACCGCGAGGGTCCGTTCATCTGGACAAACAACGTGGATTCTGAGCCGCTGACGGCGGAGTACGGCGCTATCCACAACGGGGACGCGGCGTATGAGTTGACGCCTGATGATGTGCGCCATTACGACACGGTGGAGCGGGTGTATGCGCGCGGCGAGCCGTTTCATATCTCAAGCGTGCTAGCCAGCTACTGGAGCAACAGGTGGGAGCACAACTTCCTCGAGATCAAGTCGGCGTTCACGCGGGAGACGTGGCCGGCTTTCCGAACGTACGGAGTGTCGGCGATGTTGCCTTGGGACCAGGCGGATCTGTTCCGGACGGTGCCGGGGTCGAGCGGCGAGGACGTGAGGCTTGAGACGAACTGGGACGACCTCCAGCGGCCGGGAATCGCGCCGGATGTGGTTGCGTGGAACACGGATTGGCTGACGTGCCCGGAGCCTGAGGGGCACGTCGAGCGGACGTCGCTAGGGGAGACGTTCGCGGACGTCAATAGCGAGATGCTGGCGTTCATCTCGGGTAAGCCGCAGCGTTTCACGGCTCAGGACCATGTCTTCATGAGTGGCGAGGAAATCACGATGCAGGTGGTGGTCCTGAACGACTCGCGCCGGGAGGTCCATGTTGGGACCGACGCCATCGTGCGCGTCGGGGGCGGCGATATCTACGCGGTGAACAGCAGCGGCGGGATCCCACCGGGCGGGAAGCTGGTGAAGCCCATTCGGTTCAGCGTGCCCGAGGTTGTCGATGACACGGAGGGCTCGGTCCGACTGACGGTGACGGACAGCAAGAACGTGGACGCGGTGATGCAGGACGAGTTCCGGTTCACTCTCGTGCCGAAGCCGGGGAGGCCCAAGGTCGACCTCGGCGCGAGGGTGGCGTGCTACGATCCGAAAGGGCTGACGAGGAAGCTACTCAAGCAGCACCGCGTGGCATTCAAGCCGCTGACGCAGTTCGATCCGCCCGAGGGGTGCAAGCTGCTCATCATCGGGCGGGAGGCCATTGGGGTGGATGGCCCGGAGATCGACATCGAGGCGCTCGCGGCGCAGGGGACGACCGTGCTGATCTTCGAGCAGACCGAGGAAACGCTGCAGAGGAACTGGGGCTTCCGGACGGCGAGTCCGGGCACTCGACGCGTGTATATCCGCCAGCCGAACCACCCCATGGCGCGGGGGCTGACGGATGAACTGATGAGAGATTGGCGAGGCAGCGGGACGCTGGTCGAGGCGTACCCCAAGCGGACGGGGTTCATTGGCGATTACCCGAGGGAAGACTGGTGCGGATTCGCGAACAGCCGGACGTGGCAGTGGGGCAATTATGGTACGGTGGCGAGCGTGGTGGTTGAGAAGCCGCACCGCGGAAACTACTCGTTCGTGATGGACTGTGAGTTTGACCTGCAGTACACGCCGCTTTTCGAGTGGATTGCGGGGGCTGGCCGGGCCATATTCTGCCAACTCGACCTAACCGGCCGCGATGGCGATGACCCAGCGGCGGAGCGAGTGCTGGCGAATCTACTGGAGTATGCTTCGGTCCCGCGGACGACGGCCCTGGGTGAGGCGACGTACGTGGGCGGTCAAGCGACGCGGGATGAGCTTGAGGCGCTGGGGGTGAGACTCGGCGAGGGGAGTGTTGCGATACTGGGCTCGGGCGCGGATGCCGTGCCCAATGCGGGGACGGTGGTCTGCCTCGGGATGAGCGGCGACGAGTTATCGCGCGTCCTGCCATTCGAGGTGAAGACGGAGCCCAGGACAGTCACTCATACGCTGATTGGCAAGCCCCAGAGCGGCGCGCTCGTGGGCTTGGGGAACTCCGAGCTGCACTGGCGCGGGAGGATGCCGGTGGAGGCCATTGTGAGCGCGCCCGACGGCCTGGATGTGGTGGACACGGGCGTGTTCGCGGAGGGTGAGATCGACGGGACGCGGTACGTGTTGGCGCAGTTTCTGCCCAGCGATTTCGACGACACCGGTAAGCCGTACCTGAGGATATCGCGCCGACGAGCGAACCTGGCGTTGGGTGGCATTCTGACCACCTGCGGGGTCGCAATCGACTCGCGCATCGGCGCGAGGCTTAATACGACGCCAGCGGCGGATCTGGACCTCGCGGGGACGTGGCGGTGCGTGGAGGACCCGGATGAGGCGCTGACTGTGGAGAGCATGTCGCGGGCGGACTTCGATGCCTCCGCGTGGCGGGAGATCACCGTGCCCGGGATGTGGGAGGACCAGATCCCGGGGCTGGCCGAGTATAACGGCGTGGTCTGGTACCGACGGGTCTTCGATGCGCCCGAGGTCGACAGTCCGGTGGTCCTCTCCTTCGGATCGGTCGACGATGAGGACTGGACGTATGTGAACGGCAAGCTGATCGGACACATCGGCGAGGACACGAATCCGGACGACTACTGGGAGGCGGCGAGGGAATACGCCGTCGCGGCGGGCGAGTTGAGGCCGACCGGGAACGTGCTTGTCGTGAAGGTGCTCGACACGTTCCAGTCCGGAGGCATCGCGCGCGGGAGGATCGGCATATTCCACCCGGGTCGGTGGTTGGACGGACACTACGTGGACGAGCCGACGAAGCTGGATGATCCGTATCGGTATTACAGGTGGTGAGACAGCGGCGGGCTGGCCTGGGCGAACGCATCGGAGGCCTTTGCATGACCAGCAGGAGACGCTTCACAGGCACGCTACTTGCCGCTGGCCTCTCGCGCCCGTTGCTGCCACAGCGCGCCCCCGCGGAGGACTCCGCGGTTGACGTCACGCCGCTCCCATACGCCGGCGCCCTACGCAATCCGCTGAAGGGCTTCACGACGCTCGGCGGACGCGTCGACCACGAGTGGGCGACGGGAGAAGACTACACGTTGAACTGACCGTACGCAACACCGGATCAGCTCCGTTCTACTACCAGTGGCCCGTCGAAGTGTCGTTGCTGGACCGCGCAACGATGGGAGCCTGCGGTATGCCGCCAAGTGACCGGCCCGGCCGGGCTCTACCGCCAGAAGTCTCGCTTCCCCTCGGCCTCCAGCACGGTCTCCTCGCCCAGCCTTACCCGGCTACCCCACACGACCGAGGCACTGTCCACCTGGCCGTCGCTAACATGAAGCCGGGTCACCCGCGCGTCCGAGGTGAGGCCACCCACCGTTCGGCTATCGCCGCTGATGTTGAGGAGAATGTGGTCAAGCCCGCCGCCCGTGGCGATACGGATGTGGACAGCGTCGGTCGTCGCCTCGAACTCACACGTAGCCTGCGCGCCGCCGTTGCCGGGCAAGATTACCATCGGATGCAGAGCCGGCTGGTCCGCCGTGTAGGCCAGGCGAATCCGCTTCGGGCCTTCGGCGTCGACAGTCCGGGTCTCGGCATCATGACCCACGATGATGTCGCAGCCAGCCCCGTCGGCGCGCAGCGCGATCCGTTCGCCCGCGATCTCCGGGGTCTCGACACCCGTAACGAACTGCGACTCGATGGATACGGCGCCCTCTATCGACGCGATCTCATCGACGATTACGAGGTACGAGGTGTCTACCATGATGACGTGGCGCGTGAAGCGTTCCAGGGCGTCGTAGCAGGACGCAGCGTCGCCGGCGGCGTAGACGATGTCGCCCACCTCTCCGCAGGCCTCCATGCGGCCCCCCGAACGCGACTGACCCTTGCCATCGACCATGAGCGTGCTGTGCAAGTCCGTTTCCGTCCGGCCGTAGCCGGGGTCCTGCAGGAGCCACTTGCCGGCCACGTTCAGCATGAACGAGTTCTGGTCGAGCTGGCAGTGGCTACCGGCATGGCCCGAGCGCATGGCGAACGAGAAATCGTCCGCGCTGAAACCTGACCGCATAAGCACCCAGCCGATGTCGCGGTAGTGGGCCACGGAAGGCCAGTCGCCGGGAGGCTCCGCCTCGACGCCTAGCGGATGCCAAAGCACGGCCAGTGGCGGCGTGTACCTCCAGAGCCTCGAAAGACCCTCGTTCTGCTGCAGGTACCACCGTCCTAGTCCATCGCCGTGCCGGGCGCGCCAACCCGCCACCGGGTTGTACCCGCGCGTGGAGTAGCTGGCGTCGCAGAAGTTGACGCTGGTGGCGCTGCTTGGATCGAGGCAGCGCGCGGCGAATCGGAGCGTCTTCTCGACGTACGAGTGGCCCGCCAGCAGGTCATCGCCATGCACGGAGAGGGTCGCTGCGAAGGGCATGGTGAGACTCATGGCATAGCCGCCGTACGTCAGGCCTTCGACATAGCCGCCATCGCGATCCCGGGCCTCGAGGAACTCGTACAGCCGCCGGCGGGCGTAGCGAACGTAGCCCTCGGCGCGATTATCATCACCCAGCGTCGCGATCCCCGCGATTCCCATGCCCCCCATCACGACGGCGAAGCCATTGGGCCAGCCCATCGTCTGTGCCCAGCCGTTCTCGCCGGCCTGAAACACCGCCTCGGCGCCCTTCTCAAGCAACGCGTTGCGGACGGTCGTCCGTTCGTCCTCGGTCAGCGCATCGTAGCAGAGGTCATAGGCGAAGGCCACGGCGTGGCAGAAGTGGCCTGTGTCGAGGCAGGCTGGCGGCGAGGCGTAGTCGGGGTCCGTCCACTGCGGCCACTCACAGAGAGCGAGCGTCCAGGTCTTGCACAGCTCCGCGTAGCGGGCCTCCCCCGTAAGGAGATACGCGGCGGCCAGCGCCTCTATCCGGACCTCGATCTCGCGCGATAGGCCTGTCCAATAGGGGAAGTTGTCCTCGTGACGCGCGGGCACGGCAGGCGGGAGGCTTGTGCTATACCGTCCGCCGTAGACGACGATCTCCTGCTCCTCAAAGCACTTGTCGGCCACGGCGAGGAGCTGAGCATATACGTTGGCCAGGTCCGGGGGAGGATCGTCGGCCAGCGCCGACCGCAGATCGGTGAGCTCATCGTGGGTCAGGAACAACCGGGGGTGAGGCGCGGGCGTAATCCGAAGCGGTGCGATCTCGGCCTGGGAGATCGCCTGAAGCTCCGGAACAGCGATCTCCGCAGCCTCCCAGAGTTCCCGCGAGTCCGCGTAGACGATGGGGCGAAACGCGTCGGCGCCTGCCATCACTCGGACAGGCAGCGAGGCCTCAGTCTCCGCCTGCCACGCCTTTGCACGCGTGTCGACGACCCCGAGCTGTTCCTGCCCCCGGTACCAGACCGCGCCGAGGTGGACCGTGGGCGGCAGTGCCGAACGCCCCTTGAGCATGGTGGTCACCCGCAGGCCTTCAGCGGGGTCAGCCACCGCGCCAATGATGCCGAACCGGCCCTCTCCGAGTTCGATTGGCTTGTCGGCCGGCGCATCTCTGGTTGCCGCGGGGATCACGTCAGCCGGCTCGATGTCTGCGGCGCAGTCATCGAACACGGCGGTCCCGAGGCCAGACAGCTCGATGGACATCCGCCACGCCTCCGCTTCTGGGGGCGGCTTGGCCGAGACCTCGAGGCGCGTCCATTCGCCCTCGGTGTCATTGGTCGCCACGCTGTTGTGGAGACCGATGTACGCGTCCCCTTGCTGGAACAGGAGTCGCAGGTAGGCGCCTCGGCCGCCGGACTTCACCTTCACCCAGGCGGATACGGTCACGCGCTTGCAGGCGGGAAGGGGTTGTGGGTCGGAGTAGTAGTAGCCCGAGACCTGGTTGCCTTCGCCCTCGGTGAACTTGATCTGCGCCGCCCACTCGCCCGTGCGAGCGTCCTGCGCCAACTCGTGAGCGTCACGCGTGACGCCACGAGGTTGCCAGCGCGTTGGGAGGGCGCCACCGTCGACCACTTCCTCGAAGCCGGGATTGGCTGGGAGATCTTGAGCAATGGCCCCGTGGCCGATAGCGATGGCGACGAGCCAGACGGGAACACAGGTGATGCGCATTGGGGTCTCTCCGGTTTGGGCGACAGCCTTCTCCGCGTCCCTTCGCAAGCCATCCACCTTGGGCCTCTCTGCGCCGGGGACCGATCTCAAGCATACTCCCCATGCTGCCGCGCCAGATCCATCCAGTGGCGGTATGAGTCGTAGCTGACCGTCGGCGGCACGGAGTGGTCCGACTGGTGGATGTAGCCGCCGCCGACCTTGGCCGCCTCCACCTTGCCGGCGACCTCCTGGGTGATGAGGCCACGGTCGCCGGTGGCCAGCACATCCATGTTGATGTTGCCGAAGAAGCTGATTCGGTCACCGCAAAGGGGCTTCAGCTCGCGGACATCATTGCCGTGCCGGGCTTCCAGCGGCTCGATGCAGTCGAAGCCGACCTCGATCAGCAGCGGGATCAACTGGCGCACGTCGCCATCACAATGCAGGATTAGGAACATGTCGTGTTCATGGCACAGCCGGGCGTACTCGCGGTGGTAGTCCATCATCAGGCCACGGTAGCATGCGGGCGAGAAGAGCATCCCGCCACGGTAGCACAAGTCGGACGAGAACAGGATGCCGTCCGGCCGGTAGCCCTCGGCCAGGAGTTGACGTGTCATCGCCAAGGCCAGAGTCGCTTGAGCTTCGAGCATGTCAGCAAAGAAGTCAGGATCGGCGCCCAGCGTGAGCATCGCGTTTTCCATGCCCAGCGTGGTGATGGCCCACCACACCGGCTCGCCGGGGCTGATGGTGCAGAATTCCCCCGTCGCAGCCGCATCGCTGATCGCCTGCCGAACGCCGTCGCTGATCCGGGCGAGGTCAAACTCCAGCCGCTCGCGGTGGCGTTCCCAGTCGGCCCGCGTCTTGATCAGCCAATCAACCTCGCCCGGCGTGTGGTAGCTGTTCTTCCAGCGCCTGCGCACCACTCCGTTGGCGTCACGGTCCACCACCCAGTCGGTGGTCTCCTCCAGCGTCTCCGCGGGCAGGCGCAAGCTGTTGTCCAACCGGTAGTTGCGGAAGGGATCCAGGTCGAACAGCTGCGCGGGCGCGCAGTCCTCCGGCATGCCTCCCGATGCCAGCGCGCCAAGGTCTCGGGCCAGAAAGACTGTTCACACCGAGGCACGCGATCGGGTTCCCGGTGGCGGAGGGCAGTGCGGATGCGTTCGCGTGAGGTCATGGATGGTAGCTCCTGGATTCATCGCGACGACTTGGCGGGCCCCACGACGCGTAGCTCGTAGGCGGCGAGGGGGAGCGCAACGGGGCCGACGCCGAGGTCTTCGCCATGCCCAAACTCCAGGAGGCGCGCCTTTGCCAGGGCGCCCGGAAGGCGGAGCGTCACGGTGCGGGGCTCGCCGGTGTTGTTAAGCACCGCCACGCGATCGTCGAAACGCCTGACCCAGAGGCCGTCGGCGTTGCCGTTGATGAGGTCAGTCGCGTCCACGCCATCGCCACGCGGCAGGGCGCGGAAGGCGCGCGCGAATGCGCGGAGGTCGTGCTCGTGGCCGAAGGTGCCCCGCTCCCATGAGAAGAGATTGAGCGTGTGACAGTTGGTGCGGGCGAGGCTGAAGGCGACCGGCTCGAAGTAGTTGCGGCCAAAGGCGGACATCGTCGCCGCGCCCCAGAACTCAGTCTGAAACTCGCCCGCCCTAAACACGCCGAACTCCTCCCAGTAGTTGTGGTACAGCTCGCACGCCGCGCCCTCGCTGCCCGCGTAGAGCGCCGTCGCCTCGGGGGCGTAATGGAAGGTCTTCATGGCCTCGATATTCTGCCCGTACTGGCCGAAGCCGGTGAAGTAACGGTCCGCCGCGACCATCATGCCGCGTTGGATCAGGATCCCCGGCTCGTTGGCGAACATGCGTGGGTCGACGCCGTGATAGCGCCAGCAGTCGATGGGCGTCTCCCCTTCGGGCCAGTAGACGTTCCACGCGGGCGTCTCAGATGGCATGTCACAACTCACGTAAATGAGCAGATCGTCTCGGTAAGACCGGACCTCGTCACGACACTTGAGCCAGAAGTCGCGCGTGCGCCCGCAGCGCCAGTCAAGCCACTGCTGCCAGCAGTTAGCGGCGATCCACTCGTACGGTGTCGGGGCCATCTCGGGGACATCCACGCCCGTGTCGGCCTCGAACTGGGCGATATCCCACGGGCTGTAGCCCGTATACCGGTCGCTCTTGCCGAGGGTCTCGCCGCCATAGCAGAGGCCGATCTTGCCGTTGACGCGGAAGCCCACGGCGGGAACGGCGGGGCTGTCGGCGCAGACATCGAGGATCTCGCGGAGGTTGCGGATCAGGAGGTCCTGCACCTCGGGGCGGAGCGGATCCGGCAGGGGCGGGCGCGTCGAAAAGAATGTAGTCAGATCACCGAAGCGGTCCATCTGCATGCTCTCGCGGGTGAAGCCGAGCTTCCCCTCGGGCACGGAGAGCGAGGTGATGATGGGAATGACCTGGATGTCGTTCTCGGCGCAGATCGGGAGGAGTTCCTCCAGGAGGTTGCCCGCGCTCCGTGGCCAGATGTCGCTTTCGTAGAAGGCGGTTCCCGTCGTGTCGCCGCCGTCGACAGCGTTGAACTCGAGCAGGTTCACGCCGCAGAACTTGAGGTAATCGACGAAGCTGCGGACCGAGGCGCGGCGCTCATCGGCGTTGTCGCCGCGGTAGCCGTAGAGTTGGTAGATATGGCCCGGATGGGTGAGATAGATACCCAGGCGGCGCGGGCTGCGGTCGGGCTCGAGTGCAACCACCGGCCGCGTTGAGAGCGCGTCGACCAACTCGAACAGCCATACATGCGACACGGCGCCGCCGCTGTCGGGCGTGATAGGCGTCTCGACAGGCCGGCGCGAGACGGTGAACCGGACCCGATCGTCGCGCGGGTAGAAGATGAAGCGGTGCTCGAAGGGCGTGCCGTCACGCGGGTACTCGCGCCCCGTATACACGCCGCCACCGACGTTATCCCACGGCGGCTGGACGCGAAGCGTGGTGTAGCGCTCGATGTCATTGACCGACTGGAACATCATGAGATGTGGGTTGCGTGGGTGCTCGCAACTCGCGGTGAAAGCGAAGTAACTCAAGCGGTCGCGCGCGGAGGTGACGCGATAGTCCCGGTCGCCGATGTGGAGGACTCGGCTCTTCCCTCCGAGGCCGGCGTCATCGCTGAACTCGTGGTCGGCAAGAGTGGCGTCGATGTGATCGACCAGCTTCACCCGGACGAAGTCGGCGCCCGACGGCCCGCCCCTGGCGCATAGCGTCTCGACGACGGCGCGCCAGTCAACGGCGGCCAAAGCCCCCTCGCCCGAGCGCGCGTCACACCAGTAGACGCCGTCGGCATCAAGGGGGATGTAGGCGACACCGTCTACGACGACACGCCCGTCGGCATCCACGTGCCACTCGTGCGAGCCGCCGACGGGGTCAATGAAGTGGCCTTCTCGTGCGGCGGCGACGAGCTTGGGCGCCGCTGCTTTGGCAGCCGCCGTGGCGGAAGCAACGCGGACGCGCCCCACCTTGTAGTCGACACGATTGGCGTAGAACGCGCCGCGAAGCTCGACGCTCAGCTCAGCCTTGCCAGGCTCGATGAGATACCAGACATCGGGGCGGACCCGCACGCGGATCGTCTCGGAGTGCTCGACGCCAACGGGCCACTCGGTGGCGGGCAGACTGGGCTGGATGACCGCGACATCAGCGGCGCGGCGGTCGTTGCGGCCAATGCTCACCACCAGCGGGTAGGCATCGGTGAGAGCTTCGACAGGCTGCCACGTGGCGGCGATCTCGATGTCGTCGTTGGGCCGGATGACCGAAGGAATGCGCGCGGAGATGAGCTTGATCGGTTGCTTGCGCCCCATGAAGGGGAGGTGCAAGTCTCGCTGGCCTGACCATGGCATCGCCGGGAACTTGCCGACGGACACAGCGGCCGGCCAGTCGGAATCGTCGAGGCCGGGCGCGGCCCAGTCATCTGCCGCATCTTTCGAGACGCGCCACGATTCGTCGCTCGCAATAGTGACGAACTCCCCGGCGCGGGTCGTGATGCCGGCCTCCAAGAGAAAGCCCGCCGAACCGGGCCCGAGATTCTCGCAGCGCGCGGCGAGAACGTTAGCGCCAGGCCTCAGGTGTGGCGCGATGTCGTAGACCTCGACGGAGTACCAATCTTCATCACGGCCGAGGGGTTGCCCGTTGAGGGTGAGGTCGTATGCGTTGTCGCACGTGACCGCCAGCGTGCCCTCGTAGACCTTGCCCGGCACGTCAAAGCGCCTGCGGAGGACCCGCGTCAACTCAGCGTCAGTGCCCGGCGACCAGATCCAGTGGCCCGTCCACGTGCCCTCCGTGAACGGCTCGGGCGTCTCCTCGCGGCGCGCCTGCGGTTCGAAGATAGTGTAGGGCTCGCCCTCGGGCACGCGGATGACGAGATCATCGATGAGCGCCTCCGAGACCTGGCTGCGGAAGGCGAAACCACCAGTCGCGAAGTCGGCGTCATCCAGCGTGGCCACGAGATCGCCGTTGACGTAACCTCGGAATGTGCCGGCTCTGATCTCGACCCGCACGTCGACCCACACGTCGCCGGCGGGCGCGGTGCCGAAGCGCTCGCCCGCCAACGGCCACGGCACGCCGGTGTGACTGCGCTTCTGAAAACCCGGAGGGTTGCCGCCGGCTACGCGCGTGTCGACGCGGAAAGCGTAGTAGTCGTCCGAGTCCACATCGTAACGGAAAAGGCACTCGACAAGGCCTGCTCCGGCGACCTTGGCACGGTACTCCACGTCGGCGTCGGCTACCCCGAACACCGGCACGAGGGTGAGGCCCGAGGGAACGCTTAGCGCCCCGCCCTCCGCCGAGGTCGCCCAGGTGGGGGACGCCGCGCCGAAGTCCTCATCGAGGACGGTCTGCATCTCCTGACTGGCCGCGCCGCTTGCCATGGCCAGTGCCACCCACAGCATCCGAGTAATCCGCAATGTAGCCACCTAGTCGACGAGGGTAGCGCGCGATGGACTGTTGCCTTGGTACTTGGCAGGACGCCGTTCGGCAGGGACAGCCTGGCAAGCTACACCAGATCGCACGCCTCGGGAGGCATCCAGTGCTCGTCCTGGCCGTCCCACTTCACATTGCACCCGATCGGGTTCGTCAGCGACGTGGTGATCGGCTTCCCGGCGACAAGCGCGGCAAGCGCATTCGCCAGGTCATTCACGGTTGCCTTGGCGCCGTCGCGCGGATTGTCCACGCCCCGGCCGGTGTAGACCAGCCTGCGTTCCCGATCGAAAACGTAGAAATGCGGCGTGCGCAACGCCCCGTACGTCCTGGCAACCTCCTGGCTCTTGTCATGGAGGTAGACCCAGGGGAACCTGTGGTCAGCCATCCGCTCCACCATGTGCGCGAAGGAGTCGGCCGCGTAGGTGCGTTCGCTGTTGGAGTTGATGCCCAGAAAGACCACGCCCTGGTCCTGAAACTCCTCGGCCGTCTGGCGGGTTACTTCGTCGGACCCGACGACGTACGGACAGTGATTGCAGGTGAAGAACATCACTAGCGCTTTGGCGTCGGAGAAGTCGGTCAGCGAGTAGGAGTTCCCGTCGGTCGCGGGAAGGTTGAAGTCGGGAGCGGACGCCCCCAGGGATAGTGTGAATGCCATGTCGCACCTCCTTGGATATGCCCGTTTCGCCCTGGCATTTTGGGATCACCGGGCCGTCTCGGGCTTGGCCAATCCTGCTACTGGTGGTGAGGTTTTCGGCTGCGCGATGGGATGGACCTTCAGGGCCGGTGTCGCCCGCACGTGTCCGGCCTGGGCTATGAAGGTCCTAGGGTCATCTCGGAGGGCCGCTGATCTACTGGAACTCGCCGCGACCATCCAGCGGCCGGCAGCGTCCATACACTGTGTAGGGAAGGGGAGAAGACATGGATTCCAGGTACAGTGGGTGGCGGACGGTTGCCGGATCGATCGTAGTCCTCGGAGCTGTTTCCGGGTGGGCTAGCGCAAATCCGACGATGTACCACACCTGGCACGCGGACCTGCCTAACGTCATCGCCGAGGAAGAGGGTAAGGTCGAAGAGGACCCCAACAACGTTGGCAAAGTCCCCTTCCTGGCTGAGGTGTATATCGAAGCTGAGCGCTTCGAGGACGCTGAACGTGAGCTCGATCGAGTGAGCGTGCTGCCCGGCGTCGAGCCAGGCGCGGTCAAGCGGCTTCGCGGAGAGATCATGCTGGCGAGCGGCGACACGGAGGGCGGCAGGGCCATGATCTGGGCCGCCGCAGAGGAGTGTACGAGAGCCCGCGACGCGCGGCGCATCTGGCGGCGCGTCGGGGACATTGAGGAGTACTACCTAAACCCCTATTCCGCGGCGGAGGCATATGAGCGGGCGGCGGGTATTGCCCTTGGGGTCTCGGAGGGCAGGTACGGGAGTCAAGATATGATATCTCGCGCGGCGATGAGGACATCCGGCCGTGCTCTGTGGCTGGCGATGGCGGCATCCCTGGCTCAACGGAGAAGGGGTGAGGACGAGTGGCGTGTCCAGATGCTGGACATGGCTGAGGCGCTGGGGACAGACAACGCCCTCCTCTATCGCGTGCAAGCCCTTACGTACCAAGACGCAGATCGGGCCGATGAAGCGATCGCCGCTGCCCGTCGCAGCCCTGAGTTGGACTCAGAAGACCCGATGACTCACTACCTGCTGGCCGGCCTGCTCGGCGGCAGCGGGATGGATGATGAGTCGGCACGGCACTACGAAGAGATGGCCCGCACGGCCGGGCAGTTCCGCGACGTGGCTGGTGAGGCCCATCACCACCTGGCATGGCACATGCAGCAGCGCGAGGATTTCCAGCAGGCCTACCTCCACTACGAGCAGGCCACACCGACCCTCTCCAAGAAGTGGGAGCCCGCCCTGCTCGCCGCCCTGGCAATTCGCGGCAACGAAGCCGAACGAGCATCCGCGGTCTTCGCGAACAGCCTCGACGAGTTCCTGGCGACAGGCCCCCGGTTCCCTAACGAGTCCGTACTGCAAATGCGCGGCACCTTTGCCGAATTCGCAGCCTTGGGCTTCGTGGGCGAACCCGACGAGATCGAATCGCCGGCTGGCCCGACTTACACGTCCGCCCTGGCCGAGATGCACGCCGCCCTGCTGGGCGCCGCCGGTGACTACGACGGCATGCACCAAGTCCTGGACAAGGCGCTGGACACGGAGTTGGCGGAACCCGATGGGCCCACACCGATGTGGTGGGAGATCCTGCGGGAATTGCGCCACGGCGATCCTGAGGCCGCCGCGCTCACCCTCGCCAGCCAAGCGATGGCCGGCACTCTTGATCTGGACGACGGCGCCGTCGCCTACCTGGAAGAAGCCGTCGCCGTCGCGCCCTGCGAGCCTCAGAAGAGTTGCAGGTACCGGTCGACCTCCCACTGGGAGACGACGCGGTGGTACTCCCGCCACTCGGCCTCTTTCAGCGGCAGGAACTCCTCGTAGATCGGACCCAGCGCGTTCTGAATGACCGTGTCTTGCTTCAGTTCATCCAGCGCCTCGGGCAGGCTCTGGGGTAAGACAGCCACCCCACGGCGCGCGATCTCCTCCAACCCGAGTTCGTACATGTTCACGCCCAGGTTCGGCTCGCCCGGATCGATCTCGTTCCTCACGCCATCCATCCCGGCGGCGATGTGGCCCGCGAGCGCCAGGTAAGGGTTGCAGCCGGCGGAAACCGTGCGGTCCTCGAATCTACCCGGTGCGGGCGTCCGGAGCATCTGGGTGCGGTTGTTGTCGCCGTACGTGACGAACGCGGGCGTCCACGTGAACCCAGAGCGCGAGCCGGTCAGCGCCGCGCCCATCTGCAGACGCTTGTAGCAGTTGACGGTCGGCGACGTAACCGCGCAGAGGGCTCTCGCGTGTTTGCAGATGCCGCCGATGAAGTGGTACGCCAGCCGCGACTGGCCGAGCCCGCGGGCGTCGCTGGGATCGATGAAGAGGTTTTCGCCCGTCTTCGCGTCAGCCACATGGAAGTGGAAGTGGGCGCCGTTTCCGGTCTGGTCGCTGAACGGCTTTGCCATGTGCGTCGCGATGCAACCATACTTCTGCGCGAGCTGGCTGGTCATCATCTTGAAGAACGTATAGCGGTCGGCCGTGGTCAACGCATCGGCGTAATCGAAATTCGCCTCGAACTGACCGTTGGCATCCTCGTGGTCGCACTGGTACACGCCCCAGCCGAGGCTGTTGAGCCCCCCCGCGAGTTCCTGGAGATACCCGATGGCCTGAGACATGCCCTTAAAGTCATAGCAGGGCTTCTCCAACACGTCAACCTCGGCGGGATCCCAGACCTCGATCGAGCCGTCCGGCTGCCGTTGGACGAGGAAGTGCTCCGGCTCAATGCCGCAGTTGAACACGTACCCGTCCTGGCGAAGTTCATTCGTCACGCGCCTCAGATTGCCCCGAGGGCAGAACGGGTGAGGCTCGTCATCGACGTAGACATCGCAAGCCAAGCGCGCGGTGTTGGGCTGCCATGGCAGGGGCGTGTAGCTGGCCAGATCAGCGCGCGCCCCCATGTCGTGTGAGTGAGGGCCCTGCCCCATTCCCCACACGGCGGCGCCAGCGAATCCAGCCCCATCCGTGACGATATCCTCGAGCGCCGAAACGGGCACCATCTTCACCTTGGCCGCGCCGTGGATGTCGACAAACTGCGCCAAGAGAAACTCGATACCCGCTTCCTCCATCTCGCTCTGGGCGAGTCTTAGGTCACCCTCCCACGCCGCTAGAGTCTCGTCTGCCTTGGTGTCACTCATGATGTGCTCCTCCCTTTAGCTTGCCGCAGGGCGATAGACAGCATCGCTGCCCACCAGCGGCACGCCCGTTGCGCGCGAGGTCTCGACCGTCAGCGAGCGGAGATCCTCGGGTTCGAGATTGTGCACGTCCGTCTTGCCGCAACATCGGGTTAGCATCGACGCTTCCATCAATGTGGCCTCTACAAAGCCCGAGACGCTCTCAGCAACGTGCTCGGCATCCGACTCGCCGGCGCCTGCCGCGATCAGCGCGGCTTCGCCGATCATGACCGCGCTGGCTCCCATCGCCAATGCCTTTGCCGCGTCGGCCCCGCCCCGGACACCCCCGAAATAGATCAGGTCTATGTCTTCCTCGCGGTTGATGGCCCGCAGCGCCTCGATCGCCTCCGCCAGGACATCGATCCGCGGGGGAGCGCCTGCCTCCGGCGGTCGCAGCGCGCAGAGCGTGGCAAAGTCCATACCCGCCTCCGTCGCCGCGCGCACGTCCGAGCCGACGTGCTCCGGGCCCACCGTGACGCCGATGGGAATGTCCGGCGCCGCTTCTCGATACGCCCCAAGTGCTTGGCGAAGAGCGTCGGCATCCAGCGGGCCGCTCGCACTGCCGGGGTCAAGCTCCACAGCACTCGCGTCGCCAACCGGCCCCGGCGCCGGTTCAAGCGGTGCCACCCGGATCACCAGCGCGCCGCCCGCCGGCAACTCGACACCAACTGGCACGCGTAGGGCCATCTCCGCGTCGCGCGATACCTGGCACAGCCCAGCCAACGTACTCTCGGCCAGCTCAGTCAACGGGAAGCCCCCGACAGCGACGGGACCCGAGAGCGCCAGTGGTTTCGCGGCCCGCTCGCCGATCACCGTCCTCGTGTTGCACGGCTCCCGATAGGGATCGATCACCAGCCGAGTGAGATTGGCCGGCAGAAACAGCAGGTCGCCCAGGGACGCCGAGTGCTCCTCGACGCGTGGGCGGTCCCGGCTGTCGGCGAGCTTCCGGGCCAGGAAGTCCAGACGCTCGCGCTCGCTTTCGCCCATGTCCCGCGCGAGATGGTAGACCTGTTCGCGGACCAGCCGACTGTACGTTCGGCTATCCGTCTCATGGTCACAGCGCATGCAGCGAGAGGCCTCGAGCACGGCAGCCCCTTCGTCCAGGCCGAGCTTCACTTCGGCGAAGGACCGGACCCGCTCGTCGGCAGGAAGTTCCGGTTCCTCGGCGGACGGGAGTTCTCCCCAATCGAGGGAGACCTCCGCTCGCTCGACCCGGTCCGCATGAAGCACCGGCTCCCACGCGCCGGTCAACGGCCGGCCCTCCAGGTACTCGCGGATCGACGCGGCCGCTCGGTGGCCCGACGCCACCGCCTCGATGACGGTTGCCGTTCCGTACGCCGCGTCGCCCGCCGCGAAGACCCAGGGCGCCGTCGTCTGGAGCGTGGAGCTATCGGCGCGATAGAGCTGCGCTTCCGTGACCTCCACGCCGTCTTCAGGCGCGTGCGCGAACTCGCCGGCCTGGCCGATGGCGTGCAGCACGGCATCCGCGTCGACGGTTGTAAGCTGTGAGGCATCGAAGGTCGGAGCGAACCGACCCGACGAGTCAAACACGGAGGTGCAGCGGGTGAAGGTCGCCCGTTGGACGCGACCCTCGCCGGTGAGTTCCGTCGGACCCCAACCGCAGTGGAACCGGATCTGTTCGTCCAGGGCCTCTCGCGTCTCCCAATCGTGAGCCGGCATGTCCTCTCGCGACTCCAGGCAGAATAGATCCACCTGTTCGGCGCCCAGCCGCAGGGCCGTGCGCGCGCTGTCCATCGCCACGTCTCCGCCGCCGATCACGACCACGCGCTTCCCGACATCAGGAGCGTCCCCGAGCTTCGCCTCGCGGACGAAGTCGATCCCCGCGGAAACGCCCGGTAGCCCCACGCCCTCGACTCTCAGCTCGCGGCTCGCGTGCGTGCCGGTGGCGAGCAGCGCGGCTTCGTACCCATCCGCCTGCAGATCGGCTAGCGAGAACTCCCGGCCAAGGGCGGTATTCAGCTTGACCTCAACGCCAAGCCTGCGGATGTGCTCGAGATCGAAGTCCAACACATCTGGCGGCAGACGGTAGTCGGGGATACCGACCCGCATCATCCCCCCCACCACGGGCAGCGCCTCAAACACGCTCACCTGATAGCCTCGGCGCAGTAAGTCCGTTGCCGCGGTGAGGCCCGCCGGCCCTGACCCGATGATGGCGACTTTCTGCTCGCGAGAGGGCACGATCCGCTCCGGCCAGTCGACATCGCCGCCCCGCTCGTGGTCGGCCAGGAAGCGCTTCAGCGCTCGGATGCCTACGGGCTGATCGCTCTCGGCTCGGCGGCAGTGCGCCTCACACGCGTGGTCACATACCCTCCCGCACGTGCTCGGGAAGGGATTCTCCTCGCGCACGATCGCCAGCGCCTCGCGAAACCTGCCTTGCGCCACCAGCGCCACATACGCCGACACGTCCGTGCAGACGGGGCACGCCCTCTGGCAGCATGTGAGCGATGCTGATGCATCCGGAGAGAACTCAACGTACCGCAATCTCAACCTCCATGCGTGGTGGTCGGGCCGCTGGGCTATCCATCTTGAGTCACCGCATCCCTCACCGGCAGGCCGGTAATAGCGGCGGCTTGCGGAGTGAGGGCCACAAGGTCGGATCGGTCCAGCTCGTGCACGTTCTGCTTGCCGCAGGCCAACGCGATCGCGGCGAGTTCCGTGGCCATGCCCTCGAGGAAACTCGCCACGCGCTGGGCAGCCTCCTCAACATCCAGCCGCGCGACCAGGTCCGGATTCTGCGTGGCAATGCCGCGAACGCAGTTCCCGACATGGCAGCGCATGCAGGCGATGCAGCCCATGGCGAGCAGCGCCGCAGTGGCAACAGACACCGCGTCCGCCCCCAGCGCAATCGCCTTGGCGGCGTCGGCGCCGTCGCGGATCCCCCCCATGAGGACGATCTGCAGCTCGCCCTCCTGGTCGATCTCGCGCAGCCCGTCGACAGCTTGGACAATCGCCGCGAGCGAGGGAATTCCCACGTGCTCGGTTACTACCTCAGACGAAGCGCCCGTCCCGCCCTGCATGCCGTCGATCGCGACGAAGTCGACTTTGTCTTTCAGCGCGATCTTGATGTCGTCCTTGAGCCGGCCCGCGCCGATCTTCAGGCTGATGGGCACGCGCCAATCCGTCGCCTCGCGGAACTCCTCGATCTTGATCACCAGGTCGTCAGCGCCGAGCACGTCCGGATGCCGGCTCGGGCTGCGCAGATCGATCCCTCGCGGGATGCCGCGGATATTCGCGATTTCCTCGGTGATCTTGCTGCCCATGAGCTGCCCGCCGAGGCCTGGCTTTGCGCCCTGGCTGATGTACAGCTCGACCCCGTCCGCGCGCAGCATGTCGTGAGGGCTGAACCCATAGCGTCCCGCCAGACACTGGTAGATCATCTGGTCGGCGGCAGCGCGCTCCTCGGGCATCATGCCGCCCTCGCCCGTGTTCGTCGCCGTGCCAACCATCGCCGAGGCGCGGGCCAGGGCGATCTTGGCGTTCTTCGACAGCGCCCCGTAACTCATCGGCGCGATCATGATCGGAATCGAGAGCGTCAGCGGCGTGCCCCCGAACTTGCCGCCGAGAGTGGTGGCCAGGTCGCAACGGTCGCGGACATCGTGCAGGTCGCGGATCTCATTGGGGTCGAACGTGAAAGCCAAGTCGTCGAACGTGGGGAGTTCGCGGAACGCTCCATAGCCCCGAACTCGGTACCGGCCGATCTCCGCCTTGGTGGTGATATCCTTGACCACCATCTCGTCAAAGAGGGGCCCGTGCGTTGGTTGAGGGGCTTTTCGCGCATCCGCGGGCGAGTCGGCGCCGCCCTCGCCACGCTCATAGGCCGAGTAGTGGTGGAGCTGCTCGCTCGATGCGACCTTCTGGAAGTTTGCCGGCGCGCTGATCTCGTATCGGTCCAGCAATTCCCGAATCTCGGCGTCCTCTTCGGGCGTCATGTCTACGATCTCGGCATCCGTGCCAAGCTCCTCGATGCGACCGCCGACATAAATCGCGCCCGCAACGATGTCCTGGCCGACGGCGCGTCCGCTGTCGCCGCAGATCACGATCCGACCGCCCATCGCCATGTATCCCGCCATGAAGTTGGCGCGGCCGCCGCACAAGATCAGGCCGCCCTTCATGACCTGGCCGGCGCGGCTGCCCAGGTCACCCTTGACGACGATCGTGCCATCGCGCATGGCTATGCCCGCGAGCGCGCTTGCGTGCTGGTGGACGATGAGGATTCCGGAGAGCAGGTTGTCGCCGAGGCCCCAGCCTGCGTTGTTGAGCACCTCAATCGCGGGGCCGTCTGACAGTCCCCCGCAGAAGTACCCCACGCTGCCGCGAATCGTCACCTCGGCACGCGCCAAGATGCCCACGCACAACTGGTGTCGGGCGTCGGGGTTCTCGATGACGATCGGCTCGCCTTCTTCGGCGAGCGACCGCACCAGACGGTTGACTTCGGTTACGCTCTTGTCTCTAACGTCGATCTCGACCATGTCTTGAATGTCCCGGGAAAAGGTTCGTATGTGGATAGTCGCTCACCGGGGAAGAGCCTCTGCAGCGAGACCTCCTCCGACGCGACAGCCACCGCATCGTCTCGTTCCAACACGACCATCGGTTTGGCGGCAAGCGTGTCCTTCGCGAATCCTATCGCGTCGGATGTGGACACCAGGAAAGAGAACGTGCCGTCCAACTCCTTGACCGAGTCCTCCAACGCGCCGTCAAGGGCGCTCCCGGAGGCCATCTTGTCGGCCAGGTAGACGGCGATCAGCTCCGAATCGTTCTCCGTGCGGAACTGAAATCCCCGCTTGATCAGGCGCCTCTTCATCTTGAAGTAGTTCGTGATCTGCCCGTTGTGGACGATTGCCACATCGTTGAAACCGTAGGCCCAGAACGGGTGCGAGCCGCGGACGTTCACCACGCTCTCGGTGGCCAGCCGCACGTGTCCGATGCCATGCGTACCTTCGAAGGTGGATATGCCGTACTTCCCGTCCACCTCCGCGGCCGTACCGACGTCCTTAATGACCTCCAGGCGGTTGCCGATGCTGAAGACCTCCACCGCGGCGTCGTTCGTAAGGGCATAAGACAGGCCCTTGAGGTCGTCATCGTAGTCGAACTCGACCCGCAGGTACTCCGCCTCATGGCGCGTGCCGATTATGCGCGCGCCGTGCTCGGCCATGACCGCCAGCACGCTCTGCTCCAGGGCCGGGGCTTCCGGCGAATCCTCCGCGCACCCCAGGTAGGCGCGGCAGATCAGCGCCGAACCGTTCGCGGTGTGATACAGCGCGAACCCGGTCGAATCCGGCCCACGGTGCTGACATCCATCCAGCATCTGCACCAGCAAGTGGCCGATGTCCCCCGGCCGGTTGAGCAGCAAGCCGCCTATGCCGCACATCTGTCCTGTCTCCTCAACGCATGGTCTATCTGATGTGTGGGAAACGCTCGCGAATCTTCTCGTCGATGTCGGCCGGGATTCCCTGCGGCTCATGCTCGTCGAGAATCTCGCGCACCCGCTGATGCGCGCGCTGTTGCGCATCGAGACTTCCCGCGGCGGCCCACTGGGCCCGGGGCTGCCTGTCGCCGACCGTCGGCTCGAAGAACTCGCTTCGCATGTGCGCGACCGTGTGCGCCTGGCCCAGGAAATCCCCGCCAGGCCCTACTTCCTCGATGAGGTCGAGGGCGAGCGTCTCGTCGGTGACCTCAATCCCCCGCAGGACGCGCAGGCACATCCCGATGATCTCGTCATCGATCACGAGTTTCTCGTATGAGACAGTGAGATCAAACTCCATCAGGCCGGCGGCGTCGTGGATGTAATTCGCCCCCGACATCGCCACGAGGAGATTCATCATCCCGCCCTCGTATCCGGCCTGACAGTCAACCACCTTCGAGTCGCTCATGCCGGCGGTCGAGTAGTACGGCAGCTCGTAGCGTTGAGCCATCTGACTCACGGCGGCATTGATCATCCCGCGTTCGATGGCGCCGGAGACATGCTCGAGCGTGCGCATGTCGTTGGCGCTCCCGACACTGCCAAACAGCACTGGGCACCCCGGGCGAACGAGCTGGGTCATCACGACGCCCGCCAGGCTCTCGGCGCAGTGCATCACGACGTTCGCCGCCAACGTCACCGGCGAGGTCGTCCCACACAGCGGCTCGGTGGGCACGACGACGGGCAGGCCCTGCTCCGCCGCGTAACAGGTCATCTCGCCGTAGTGGTCGTCGATCTTCAGCGGGCTGATCATGAGCGTGATGAACGAGACGAACGGACGCTCGCGGAGCTGGTCGATCCCGCCCGCGATCAGCGACGCCATCTCGACCACGTCCCGCATCCCGTTCAGCGTGTAGATTCCACCCATCACGTGCTTCGTCGTGTTGGTCAGCGCTGAGTAGAACCGGTTCGGGTCCACATGGTCGACGTTCTTGATCTCGTTCGGGTACACGTTGATCGTGAAGACATGGATGTTGTCGAGCGCGTCGATGAGCTTCGCAACCAGTCTGGTGTCTTCGTTGGTAGACGGGCGACGGTCTCCCGTCTCGAGGTCGAGCACGTTGATGGCGGTGCCGCCCGTGCCCAGGTACACGTTGCTGCCTTCAAGCACGGCGTCATGCGCCGGATCGCGCCCGCAGAGCACGACGCGCCGAGGCGCCGACGCGATGGCGTCTTCTGTCATCGCCCTCGGGATGCGGACAACGCAAGTCTCCTCATCGACGTCCGCGCCGGCGCGTTTGAAATGCTCCCGCCCTGTCTTGGTGAATACCTTGACGCCCGATGACTCGAGAATCCGTAGCGCGCCGTCGTGGATTCTGCCGGCTTCGTCGTCCGTCAACGGTTTGTACTGACCACCTTGAAATGGCAATCTCTCGTCCTCCAGGCGGCTGAGGTCTTTCCCGGCCGGGGGTCCGTAGTCCGTCAGGGATGACATTGCCCCACGCTTGCCCCTCGGTGTCAGGCTGCATTCCCCGGCACGATGCGAATGACCTTGCCCCCGAGGCCCCCGAGTGCTGAGCGTCGCGCCCCGAGAGGGGGCGGCCACATTGAACAGCACGCCATACGATGGGATTAAGGCAATAGCGAAAGAGCGTGGCTGCACGGCCGCGCGCGCGGATCACTCAATAACGGCCACATTCTCCCAGTCCCTGATGCTCAGACTCACGTCCCAACCACCCTTCGTCCGACTGACTGCGGGGGTGTTGGCTTCGGGCTTCCCCTCGACGTTGAACACCGTTACGCTCGGCCGGGTCGGGTGACGCCAGGCGAACGTGCCGGACACGGCCGTCACGATGCGTTCCCGCCCAATGATCCACCCCTCGTGCAGCTCGACTGGGGTGATGGGGTACATGCGGTTGATCGGCCCAAAGTCAGCCACATGCGGAACTCCGCCGGCCGCCGAGGCGACATAGTGGTAGTCGGAACTGTAGTGGTAATAGAGGGCCCCATGGCGCAGGTACGTGATCGCCGCCTTCATGATCAGTTTGCTGTAGTTCCTCTTGACATGCTCCTCGTCCGCGTATCGGCCTCTGAAGTAGCCCTCTCGGACGCCCAGGCCGATCGGTGACGCCAGATGGCCGCGCGTGAGCACGCGCAAGAGAGGCGGCTTCTCGCCTTCCCCGATGGCCAGCGGGTTGAAGCCGCTGAACTCCACTTCCGAAAGCCTGAAGGCCGGCAGCGCCTGGGTCTCCCGACTGGCAGCGTAGCTGTTGGCCACCACGACCTTGCCCTTGGCAAGCGCGTAGCGGATGAGTTCGGCACGCGACGTCGCCCCCGCCAGCCCCGTATCCAGATACGTCCTCTCAATACGCCCGGTCGCCAGATCGACCTCGGCTGAGATGCCGTCCCACTTATCATACGTGCGCTCCATGGACGGCCAGCCATACGAGAAGCTGAAGCAGTCCACGTAGATGCCGTCCAAGCCGACTTCCTCGATGGCGAACCGCGCCAGATCCATTAGCCTCTCATGGTGGGCGTTCCCGACAACTGGGTAGGCGAACAGGCTGAGACCGCGGGTGCCGTACATGTCGGCCACCTGGATGATGTGCTTGCCGTCCGCGTCCTGAATCAGGCTGGACTCCATTCCAGAGGTCAGTCCAAGGTCCTCGATCAAGTCGCGCCCCGCGCGTGGATACGCAAGATTCGATTTCCCCGAGGCGGATCCGGCAAGCTCTGCGAACAGCGCCTCGCCGCGCTCCAGCGACAACGGTACGGCAAAGCTCTCGATACAGGCCATCACTTGGATGTCTGGGTCAACCTCGCGGAACGCCGCGGCCGCCTCCTGCATCATCTCCTTGTACCGCGCGCGCGTGATCCGTTCCTTGGTGCTCATGTCGACGTTGTAGTAATCGAGCCACGGCATCAGCGCCACGAGCCTGAGGTTCCTCTGCGCCACGTATTCCCTCAGCAAGTCGGGATCGCGAACGTACCGTGCGAATCGCTGCACCTCGAAGAAATCCCACGGCCCTCGAATGGTGAAGTTCGCTCCCCATTCCCTCCTCAAGCGGTTGATGAACGTCCAGTAGTCATCCGCCTTTCCCATCGGCCGCAAAGTCCATTCGAACGTGTGGGATCCCCCACGGTCCAGGCCGATCCGCTCGGCGCGGAAGCTGGCGCGGTTGGGCTGGCGCGAGGCGGCGAACTGGCGACGCAGCACGTTGTCCTCAGCCACCACGCCTAGCGACGCCTTCTCAGCTGCGATGAAGATCGTGGGGTTCTCGGCCACGGTGTCGACCCGCATCTCGCTCACGCCGGCCAGCAGGCAGTCTCGGAAGGCATCAGGCGTCGACACGCCATGGCGGACCATCACGCCGATCGGCTCGCGCCCGGTGTTGGTCAACGTATCGCTCACCTCGACCACATCGCCCCGAAGCTTGACACGGCGCTCGATCCGGTACGACCCGCAATCCGCAATGACACGGGCCGAAGCGCGACCGTCCCGCTGCACGTCGGGGTGCCACGCGGCATGCTCGCGCTCGCCGGGCTCCCAGGACAGAGCGTTCCAGCCGACACGGTCGCCTGGATGGGAGAAGTGGCTGTCAATGCCGAACGTCTGTCCGTCTCGGATCAAGTGCATGCCGCCATGGGCGCCGATGCGCACCTCAGCGGCACGGTTCCTGAGTCGGATCGTCTCGCCCAGATCCGGCAGCGGCACCAGGTGGGCCTCGACCCGCTCCTGCCACGTGGCCAGAGGGATCGTGCCGATGGCCACCTCGTCCAGGATCAGGTCGAACTGCTCGCCTTCGACAAGTCCGCGGCGCAGGTTGTTGGTGACGGTGAGCTGGTTAGGCTCAGCCGAGTAGACCTGGTCGTCCTGGCCCAGAACCCGGTAGTGGGCCAGGTCCGAGATGTCCAGCATGTACCAATACAACTCGTCGCGATCCGCGCGGATCCTCTCGTCCAGCGTGGCGTCGTCGGGGCCGAAGAACGTCAACAACGAGGTGCCCATCCCAGCGGTCGTGCCCCAGTACGGTTTGGGGGACAGTTTGTCGTTGAAGAACACTTCTGACTCGGCCTCGCGGTTCAGGAGGCGCAGCGTGCCGGTCTCGGTGGTCGCGGCGAGCTGCTTGCCATTCAGCGTCAGTTCCAGGTAGTGGTTCCAGCCATCGGCCTTCGGCGTCTGCTTCCTGGCCTTGAAGCGCAAGACCACCACATCTGTCGGGCTCTTGGGAACTGGCGGGAAGCTCGCCGCTTGGGTGGCAGGGCCCTCGGCGTTGGGAACGACGATTGTGCCTAGCTCATGAATCTGCGTGAAAGCCGTCGTCTGCGCCCAAGGTTCTTCGCCCATCACGCGACCGGCCGAAAGCAGCAGGCATATGACCGTCACCGCGCGCGCGGCTGCGTAACGGTGTCCTCGCAATGTGGTCTCCTCTTCCAGGTGACGTGGCCGACGCCGACGGCTCGTCCGGCTCGTGGGACGAGCTCGCAGCAGTTTCACACCCATGAACCCACGCCAATGATGGTCCCAGTTACAGTCTCACAGCCTCGTTCAGTTGGAGGGCTAGGCATCGGAAGGGCGTGGCTGCCTCGGGGTTCGCTGGTGGTGCGGCGCGGCCCTCTCGGAGTCCAAAGGGCCAGCTCGCGATAGGAGTCAAGGGCTAGAATGATGCAGCGTCACCTCATCGCGTGGGGCGACTGGACAGCCGAACGTCTCCATGTGGTAAGCGCGCATGTCGGCTCCGGAGACAGAAGCCGAAGCACACCACCGGGGGAATGCGGGCGCAACCGCCCTTCGCAGAGCGGGCCGCGTAGGGGTCGTAGACGAATAGTTGGGACAAACAGATCGGCCGTGTCGACTACTATGTACAGGGGAACTCGAGATCATGCCGCATGTCCTGATCTCGAGCTTCCCACTTCATACAGGACCATTCACCCCCACCAGACCCACAGAACCCGGACGGCGTCGCGCCTCAAGGACTGTCCGTGCCGGTCGGCGAAGTGAAGGCCGACTGTGTGAATGGCAAAGTGTCCCATCCGTTGGTCTCGCTCGAATTGGCGCGAGCACAAGGATCGGTGAGCCATGCCCCTCCGCGATCTTCTCAACAGAGGCGACATCCCCGACGACGCCAAGGCGTCCATTCGTAACGCGCTCGCCGAGCCAGGCGCCGACTGGCCGGCCCACGCCGATTCCGAAGCCAAGTTCCGCGCGCTGTTTGAGTCAACGCCCGATGCGGTTCTGTTGGAGGAACTCCCGGGCCTGCGGATCATCGACGCCAATCCGGCCGGCGTAGCCATGTACGGCGCCGCGAGCCGAGAGGAGCTACTGGCCACGGATCCTCTCACGCTCTCGCCGCCCGTGCAGCGTGACGGGCGGGACACAGCCGAGGCAGCGAAGGAGCACATAGACCGAACACTGGAGCAGGGGTTCAGCAGATTTGAGTGGTTGCACTGCCGGATCGACGGGACGCCCTTCGACGCGGAAGTGCTGCTCAGCCACGTGGAGATCGGTGGCAAGCCTATGTTTCAGGCTGTCGTGCGCGACATCACCGAGCGCAAGCGGGCCGAGGACCTCCACAGGCGAATGAGCGCGGGCCTGGTAAACGTGCTGAAGGCGGCCGACGAACTCATCGCGTGCCCTGACACCGACACCCTTCACAGGCGCGCGGTCGAATTGGCACGGGAGGAGTTGGGCGTCGAGCGGTGCGCGCTGTTATTGAGGGACGATGACGGCGTGCGGGGCACGTACGGCACCGACGACGCCGGAAAGACGACTGACGAACGAGACGTGCACGTGCGCGATCACGAGCACTACGCGGCAGCCCTGCAACTCGTCGACGAACCCGAGCGCCGCTGGGGCGTGCACCAGACGGATCGCTCCCACTGGGACGGGGAAGAACCAGTCTCCGTGGGTGAGGGCTGGGTGGCGGTTACCCCCATCCAGACGACGAGCGATGCCCTAGGGGTGTTCGTGAATGACGCGGCGCTCACGGATGCGCCCGTCGACGAGACGCAGCAGGACCTGCTGGCGGTCTACTGTTCCATCCTCGGGCGGCTATTGGAGCGGAAGGGCGCCGAGGCGGCCCTCGCTGACTCCGAAGCCAAGCACCGCACTCTGTTTGAATCCACGGTTGACGCGGTGACGATCCTCGATGAGCAGGGGTTCATCGACTGCAACGACGCGGCGGTCCAGGTCTTCGGCTGCGCGACACGTGAGGAGTTCCTCGGCCTGGACCCGGGCGCTCTCTCCCCGCCGCGGCAGCCGGACGGTCGCGAGAGTCGGGCGGCCGTCGACGAACGGACCGCCGCTGCGATGCGGGAGGGGTCAGCGCACTTTGAGTGGCTGCATCGGCGCGTTGACGGGACGTTGTTCTCGGCCGACGTGCTCCTGAGCCGTTTCCGGCTTGGCACGCGCCCCGTGCTCCAGGCGACCGTGCGCGACATCACCGAGCGCAAGCAGGCGGAAGACGAAGTGCGTCGCCTCAACGAGGAGTTGGAGCAGCGGGTCGAGCAGCGCACGGCAGAGCTGGCCATCAGCGAGGCGCGCCTTCGCGCCATGTTCGACAACGCCGTCCACGGCGTCACGGTGGCCGACGCCAATGGCGTCCTAAGGGAGTGCAACGCCGCCCTCGGCCGGATGCTTGGCTACGCCCCCGATGAGCTTGCGGGCAAGACCTTCAGTGAGATCACCCATCCCGATGACCGGGAGTCGTCGCTCGAGGCCTTCACGGCTCTGCGAGCAGGCGAGATCGACGAATACAGCTTGGAGAAGCGGTACATCCGTGGCGACGGCTCGGTTCTGTGGGCGGAGATCGCCGCCTCCGCGATCCGGCACAGCGACGGCGTGTTCGAGGCCGGCGTCGCGATCCTGGCAGACATCACCGAACGGAAGGAGACCGAGGAGGCATTACTGGAATCGGAGGCCAAGTTCCGCGGCTTGTTCGAGTCTACGGCCGACGCGGTGTGGATCCTAGATGGAGGCCGATGCATCGACTGCAATGAGGCGGCGGTCCACATGTTTGGATACACGGACCGCGACGAACTCATTGGCACCCACCCCTACGATCTGTCTCCAGCGAAACAGGCGGACGGTCAGGACACCCTCGCGGTCGCAGAGGCGAACATGGTAGCCGCCATGCGGCATGGAGCCCATCAGTTCGAATGGCTCCATCGACGGGCCGACGGGACAGTCTTCCCGGCCGACGTAATGCTGAGCTGGCTGGACCTGCCGTCGGGCCCGGTACACCATGCAACCGTGCGCGACCTCACGGCCCAGAAAGATGCCGAGGATTCCCGCGCGAGGCTTGCGCTCAACATCGAGCAGACCCCGCTGGCATACATTGAATGGAACACGGATTTCGAGGTCGCCGAGTGGAATCCCGCGGCCGAGAGGATCTTCGGGTGGTCTCGGGACGAGGCGATGGGCCGCCACGCGGAGTTCGTAGTGCCGGGAGCCGCGCGCGAGCACGTGGATCAGGTGTGGCAGGCGCTCCTGGCACAGGGGGGGCGGCACGCGCAGCACGAATGAGAATGTCACCAAGGATGGGCGGTTGATCCTGGGCGACTGGCACAACACTCCGCTCGTTGATGACAACGGAGACGTCGTCGCGGTCGCGTCCATGGTGGACGACATCACAGAGCGGCGCGCGGCGGAGGAGGCGCTCGCGACCAGCGAACGCACGGCGAACGCCAGGCTGAACAGCACGTTCCAACTCCAGGGGATGCTTGGGCCCGACGGAACGTTGCTCGCAAGCAATCGCGCGGCGTACGCAATGGTTGGCGCCACGGAGGAGGATCTGCTGGGCAAACCGTTCTGGGAGTGCCCCTGGTGGACCCACGACCCCGACCTGCAAGGCCAGTTGCGCGACGGGATCGCGAGGGCTCGGCAGGGGGAGATCGTGCAGTTCTTGGCGACCCATCCCGTGGCTGACGGCACGCTGCGCCAGATCGACTTCAGACTGACGCCCTGCTGGGATGACGAGGGCGAAGTGGAGTTCATCGTTCCCGAGGGGCACGACATCACCGAACTCAAGCAGACTGAGGAAGCGTTGAGGGAGGCCAGGAAGGCTGCGGATGAGGCGAACCGGGCGAAGAGCGAGTTCGTCGCCAACATGAGCCACGAGATACGCACGCCGATGAACGCCGTCATCGGGATGAGCTACCTCCTGCAGCAGTCGGAGCTGTCGCCGAGACAGACGGATCTTGTCGGCAAGACCCAGTCCGCCGCGCAGTCCCTCTTGGGCGTCATCGACGATATTCTCGATTTCTCCAAGATCGAAGCCGGCCAACTTGACATGGAGACTGTGGACTTCGACCTCGACGGAGTGCTGCGCAACCTCGCCGACGTGACCTTGCTCCGGGCACAAGAGAAGGGCATCGAATTCCTGACGGACGTGTCCGCCGGCGTGCCGACGCAGCTCGTGGGCGATCCGCTACGGCTGGTCCAGGTGCTGACCAACCTCGCCAACAACGCGATGAAGTTCACCCACGACGGCGAGATCACCGTGGGGGTGGCGCTCGTAGGCAAGACCAAGACCCACGCGACCATCGAGCTGTCGGTCACCGACACCGG